>Ga0256406_1000172_pt1 | contig 124860 bp, 143 predicted proteins | sample RumenRJG_03DNA_FD_185986 | JGI IMG/M metagenome (GOLD analysis project Ga0256406, IMG submission 185986) | Bovine rumen microbial communities from Lethbridge, Alberta, Canada - RJG_03 | ecosystem: Host-associated > Mammals > Digestive system > Stomach > Rumen | place: Canada: Alberta...
GTGTAATCAAAAAGTAAAATTGAACTGCCTTTTGAATGTCCGTTATAAATGTGCCGTTTAAGAATTGCAGAAACATCTCACGAGAGCCGAGTAAATGCCTCCATTCTTCAATAAAAGCATTAGGGTGATATTTGACAATGCGGAACAGATTTACAAGTCTGCCATCAAGATCGTTGTAAACTTCCAAATCTGCCCACTTGTCTTTATAAAACAACACCCAACCGCCTCCGCCGAACGGTTCGATGTAGGATTTAATATCTTCAGGGATGAGTTTAGCGATAGTTTTTCTCAATAATCTTTTACCGCCAACCCAATTTATTAAACATTTTCTATCAATAGTCATAATTCAAACTCCTTTTTATTACTGTTCAAATGCCGTTTTAATTACCTTCAATAAGACCGCTTGCAGGATTGTGCGACCACCCGACATCAGGTGCTACTCTTTTACCAGTCAGAGGATCTGTGTAAACTGTAACCGGCTTATACTCTCCTGACTTTTTAGAAACAAGAGCCAATTCCTCCGATAGTGTGCCGGCAGAAGAACTGACCGTTCGGTTTTTCTTTTGCAGGTTGTAATCAGATAGTGCATTTACTCTGCATCTGCACCTCCAACCATTGGGCGGATAAAAACTTTGCCAAAACGGATCATCATATCTATAAATAAGTCCGTTAAGCATTGCGTGTTCAGGTCGTGTCGAGGCATCCATAACCGCCACATATTCCCAATATGGTCGATTATCCACATTCTCGTATTGAGTTTTATATCTTCCCGTTTGATATGCCGTCTGCATATTAACTGAATAAATCGTTTTCAGGCGGTACATTGAGCCAAGCTGAACTTTTTCTGCGACACCCTGACTATCAACCACTATCTGCTCTCCCCACCAACCTTTCTTTTGGAGAGTTGGTTTAAGTTCCTTTGAAAATTCTCGGAATGTTTTTCCCTCTGTAAGTGCTTTTTCAAGAGCAGAACGAATGTCTTTTAAGATGTCCTCTCGCATAGCTTTTGCTACTGTGAAAGATTTTTTATGTGCATCTTGCCATAATTCGTACCAGTCCCAAGTAAACTTATTGTTTTTGTTTTTAAAGTATTTAATAGCCATCGCAGGAGCGAGTTTAAATAATGATTTTAATTGAATCATCAGTATTTCACCCCCAAGAAGTCTAAAACTTTGCCGCATCCTAATTGGTTGATACAATAATCGTGTAATTTTGGATGTGTTTCTCTCATCTTTTCAAATTTATTCGGGGATTTTTCACGATGCACACCAAACATACAGAACATACATCCTGTTCTATCAACCTTTGTTGTGTAATATTTCCCTTTACTATCTTGCAGGATATCGCCATAAACCGAGCAGTAAGGAACATCAAACTCTTTTATATACTGATAAATATCCTGTTCTGTCCAAAAACCAAGAGGAGTGGAAGCAGGACGATCGGAATTAAAAGAATTGCATCCTTTTTTGAGATACTCCGTTTTTCTTAAGTTACTTTCTGCCGCCATTGTTGCTATAAATGGTTTAAGTCCTGATTCTTTCTCAAACTTCTTTGCAGGAGTCTTTTTCATAACCTGACAACATTTCGCTGATATAGGAATGTCGCTATCTCGGAGGAATTGCCATTTCGCCATACAATAGTGTGTGCCATATCTTTTTACATAATCGCTATTCGGATCAAACTTCTTTTTTGTATATCCGTCAGGATTCCTACGGCTTTCTTCGATAACTTTTGCGACCTCTTTACTAATAACAGGATAGCCGTATTGTTCCAACACTTGTTTGAATGTAATTTTAGGTCTTATTGTAATTGTATTTTCGGTTTGTTTTACAAACTGACGGACTTCAGGATATTCGAGTCCTGTGTCCACAAAAACCGCAGGAACTTCAGGATAAAGAGAACGGACAAGATGCAACAGAACGGTTGAATCTTTTCCGCCGGAAAAAGATACATAAACTTTGCCGTCAAAATGCTCATAAAATTGCTTAATTCTATTCTTTGACAGTTCAATTTTTAAATGTAAAGGCAAACTCTGCCGTTGTTTTAAGAAGTTGCGTTTCATCGCATACTCTTCAGGGGAAATGGATGTCATATTAAGTACCTTTTTTAATTCTTTCTTCAGCAAGTTTTGTGTATTCAGGATTTAACTCTATGCCGAGCCAATTACGGTTTAATTTTTCTGCAACTACAGCAGTTGTGCCGCTTCCTATAAACGGATCAAGAACAATACCACCTTCAGGACAGCCGGCTTTTATTGGGGTTTCAACAAGTTTTTTAGGGAATGTTGCAATGTGATTTCCTTTGAAATTACTACCAACAGAAATGTCCCAAATACACCGCATATTACGACCACACAGTTCATTGTTTAGTAATTTTTGTTGAAATAAAAATTTATTCTTTTTCCCTAATCCTTGAAAAAATTGAGCTCTTCCCTCTGATGGTTTATTACTAAATTTAATCTTGAACGTTGACTGTTGGAATGGTTCAAATTGTTGCTCAAAATAATATTTCGGATTTTTTGAAAAGAAGAATATATACTCAAAATCGACTGTGAACCTGTCTGTTACACTTAATGGAACAGCATTGGGCTTATGCCAAATAATAACATTCCGAATAATCCAATTTCTTTTTTTCATTTCTAAAGCAAACTTAAATGGGATTAGACACAAACTTTTTTTATGATATGTGTCGCCTATATTTACCCAACAAGTCCCATCATCTTTTAAAACCTTTTTAACTTCGTCAAACACATCACATAAATGATTAACATATGCATTAACATCGTGTTCAGAACCAAGTTCGCCCTCCCAATCATCTGACCATTTGACAGGATTTGTTTTGTAATCCCTTAATCCCCAATAAGGAGGAGATGTAATACACATATTAACAGAACATTCAGGCAAATTTTTTAGAATCTCAAGAGCGTGTCCTGTGATGATTTTATTCGTCAAGACCATCAGACCTCCCCTGTAATTCGCAAAGGAATAATGCCTTTTGTATCGTTTGTTCAAACTCTTTACTGTGCAGGTTCTTATCTGTCAGCAATTCAAATGCTTCCTCGTAATTCTCACAAGATTCAAAGAGTTTTATTAAAGGTGAGAGCATACTTTGAGCCTGTTTATTCAAATCACCTTCAGTTATAAATTTAAATAAATTCTCGATTTGAGCCTGTCCGGGAACAAGTTTATCTTCCTCTTCCTTAAATTCTTTAAAGTTAGGACTTGCAGGGATAATATCTTCCCTAATTTCAAAATCCTCCTCTTCAAGACCATAATTTTTTATGAAATACTCTTTTGTGAATTTAACTCCTGTGTCTGAAAGGATTTTATCTCTTTGAGCCAAATTTAAATCAACATCTTCAGGCTTGTACAATTCAAAAACAGGGACTTCACCGTTAGCAAAATTAATTTCATATATCCATTGAATCAGTTGATTTATAACACCTTCAACAAGTTTTTTATCTGAATCAACAATATCCTGACGGACTTGCATATGCGTATTTGATGCGGCATAACTTCCCGTTGAGCCGATTTCAGTTGTTAAGGTTTGTCCGAGAATTGCTTTAGATATCTCGGTGTTCATTTTATCGATTAGTTTTTCATAAATCTCGGCAGATGAAGATTTGCTTGCTTCCTGAATTTCGATAGATGAATCATCAGGAATAACCGCAATGGCATCTTGCACCATATCCTCAAGCATATCCGCAAGAGAGTTTGTCTCTTCTTTGGTTGATCCTCTTGGATGTTTACCTATTAAGTGAGGCATTCCGTATTTTTCTGTAAACACAACCCAAAATTTTAATCCACCTTTTTTAAAGGTTACATTCCAAAAGACACGAGAGAGCGTGCGTTCACCGTATGGATTATTATATGATGGATTATTCTGTGCAAGCAGGAACTTTTTATTAGGGACAATTTCGCCGTAATAATTCTCTTTAGTTCTGAATTTTAGATTATTATCATCATCAAAACAGAACCATTCAGGTGGTTTTGCAACAACTCTTTCAGGCATTATGTGACCTGATTTATCTTTTTTCCATATAATTTCCAATGGCTGAAAACCAAACTGAGTCGCATCTAAAATGTCTGACATAAGTTTTTGTATGTCTAACTTTTTTAATAGATTTTCAATATCTTCTGCGTTTTGATCTTTATCAAGACCTCTGTTTATTTCCCAATCTAAAGATAGAACACCGGCTTTGCGTGATTGAGTGCAAGCAAAAACGTGCGGATCACAAAGTAATTCTTTGTAAATCCTAATGTCTTTGCCTTGCTTTTTTAAGACAATATCAGGATCGGGGAGGATATTAGCCAAAGAATAAAAATTCAACGCACGTTTGCGAGTGGCAATTTCCTCCGTAATCCCTTTTTTCATACCTTTTTGTTTAAGAACCGAATCTTCCAACTTATGCACCTATATTTTTCTTAAACTTGCTCAATACATCAATCATTCCGACTTTGTAGATGTTTTGCAGGACATCAATTTCAAAGACTTCCTGTTTATCAACGATTAATTTTGCATAAGTAACGGACATCGTTGTTTCGTATTCGGCATTCTCTTGAGGTTTAATATTACCGAGCGGAAACTCTTTAAATGTTCCGATTATAAATGCTGTTGCAGGGACTTCGGATATTCTTCCGGCTCCGTTATATGTTTCAAGAGATGCTCTGACCTGAATCATTGCGGCAGTAAACGGATTTGAACAAGTCCTTAAAACAGCAGGATATAGTGCGTTCCACTTAATCTTGCATTCCATTTTATCTATTCCTGCAAAAAATTCGGCTGAACCTACCATACCGAGAGCTTTGTGTTCTGCCATTTTGTGTTTAATTTGCGGTAGTTGAACTTCTTCTGCACGACCGAGCAGATTCACACCATCCAAATAAATGTTGGCATTAGTTAATTTGTTAATCTCAATCTTCGACATAATATATCCTTTGGGGTTAAGTAATTACTTTTTGAAAAGACCACACTTTGTGATTTCTATTTCGGAATAATGCAAAATCACATATTCCTTACTGATGGCTTGGATAAGAGGGCATTTATAAACGTTCTTACAAAAGAAACAACTATCGTTTTCGTCTGTGTGAACTTCTAAATTGTCCTCGTCATTAACAATTGCATACATTAAGATGCTCCCAATGACTTCAACAATTCGATATCAATAAATGATTCAAAAGTGATGCGTTCCGCAGGTGTCGGTGGCATAAACTCTATATCAAAGAGAAGATGACCGTTTGCGAGTTCTGTCGTTGGGTTTTTGTCTTGGTTAAAGGTACATTTGCCATCAATCAATGCACCTCGACCTATTAAAGTTCTAATAAACTGATTTACAGTTTCGCAGATAGAATCAATAAGACCGTTGTCTATCGGATAATCAATGAATTGCAACATTGAATATTCAACAGACTCGTGCAGGATGTCAGCTGTTCTTCTGACATTTATGAAATTAGTCGGAAGAGTTGAAGATGGGAATGCCGCCGATCTGTTTCCCCAAGTTCTGAATCCCGTACCAAATGAATTAAACACAGTTACAATTCCGGCTTCGTTCAGAGTATTAACTTCAGAAGTAGGATCGTTAATCATTGATGTTAATTGCTTTTCAACACCGACAATTCCCTGAATTTCTGTGTTAGATGGTGACCAATGGTAGCCTTTTTCGATATCTTTAGCGGCAATAACTCCGGCTAACCTTTGAGAATAAGGTTGTAATTTAATTGTATCCGTTTCAGTATCGTAAACTTTTAAATGCGGATAACAAAGAATTATACGCTCTGAAGAGGTATTAAAGTTGATAGTTCCCTGTGAACCTCTTCCTGTTATTACATCCTGAACGGAAGCTCCGACAGGAGCATCAACAATTCCCATCGCTCTGATTTTGTTACAGATAACATTCATTTCAGAAACAATTGCTGTGTTTTCACAATAAACAGGAGCAATTAATGTTTTTGGATAATATCCGAATAAGGAATAACAATCTTCAAATGCTTTTAATCCTGTTCTTTTACCTGTTACGGCATCAACACCGCCAATGATGTCTGACATTTTTACATCAGCAACAGTCTCGTGTTTTGCAGGGTTAAACACATTTATTACGATTGCAATTCCTGCTCCCTGATCAAACATTGCATCAAGTGCATCGGGAATTGTGAATCCGGCTTTTGATTTTCCAAAATATCTCAATGCTTCTGTTTCATTAAGAATTAATGTCGGTTCGTTAATAGTTCTATATTGTTCTTCGACTTCATCAATCGGAGCAGTTCCTATAATACCAATGACCGCAGTTTTAACGGTCTGAATAGTTCTTGCACCTTTGGTGATTTCAATTGTCTCTACACCATGTAGAAAACTTGCAGGCATATTTTATCCTCCTATGGGGTTTATATTGTTTGTATATTTTGAGTTTTTAGGGTGAAATTAATTCCGTACTGCCAAATTCCTTTGTTTTCGGAAATGAAAAAATCTTTTGTAGGGATTAGAGATGTACATTCATCAATTTGAAATCCGCTTAATTCGGCTTTAACTTTGTCGAGGTATTCATAAGCTCCGTTATTGTTTCGCAGATTTCTTGTAACGATAGTTATTGAGAATTCTTTTTGATTTACTTGAGTTACAAATCCGAGAGCCTGTGTTGTGGTGTAATTGCTTCCTTGATAATGAACAAGTAATGCTCCTATGGGGTGTAATAAAATAAATTCGCTCGGTTTATCCGGGAAGCCATCAACCAATATTTCAGGAAATGATGTTTGGAGTCGTTCAATAATAGCGTTTTCAACATTTCTAATATTCACTTAATCTCTGCTTTCCGAATAATTTATCGAGGAGGTTTTTATTAGTTCTGTACTCGTCAGGATTGAAACTTGATGTTTCAAGTAAGTCATTTTCTGCTTGCAGGGATATAATTCCTTTTTGAATATCCCTTAAAGTTGCGATTGCATTTTTGTATGCGTTTTCTATGACTTCAGGCATTTCATCAGCCATTCGTCTTGCATACAAACGATAAACACTTAAATCGATTCCCAAGATGCGAAGTAAAGGAAAATGGGTATCCAACGGCAGAGTATATCTGCCACGCAGATACCCATCGATGATAGCAGAAGAATAGACAATGGCTTCTGTTGCCACTTCACGATCGACTGTCTCTCCACCATCATCATTAGTCAGCTGTATAAGGGTAGGGGTAGAGATGTGTGTATCAATGTCCTCGATCGTGCAATAATCCATGAACTAAATTCCTCTCAAAACTCTTACTTCTTGTCCTTCAGTTACTGAATCTTGAGCATATCCGTTTATTAAAGCATCGCCTGTTGCTTTAACTGCTTTGCCGTTTGAATCTGATGCCACAGGATCACCGACATTTATTGTGCCGGCTGATTCAACAAGCAAAGTTCCTAAAACAGCAATTGGTGCATACTGACCATTTTCAATAGAAACATCAGAAACACCGAGAGCCTTTGCACCGGCTGTGCAATAAGTACCATCAAAACCGATAAATCTGTGTTGTTCTATATCAGCAGTAGCTTTTACGGATTCAATCAATAAGGGTTGGTATAATTTATTTGCCATTAGATTCACCTCCGTTTTGACCGTCACCTTCAGTTTTTACTTCAGGTTTTTTGGTTTCAGTTTTAGTTTTTGTTTTATTTTCTGTTTGTTTTGCAGGTGCTTTTTCTTTTACGAGTTCAACAAATCCTTCAAGTTTTTTGGCTTGTAAATCTGTTAATTCAATAATTGAGCCTTCACCTCTTGATACTCCATCGTGTAAAATGGTTGTGTTTTTAACTTTGTATTTAGCCATTAGATTCCTCCGCACTCTTTGTATAAACAGTTGATTGGAGTTTTAAATCTTCGTTTCTGTCGTAATTAGGATCGTTTACTCCTGAAATCAAGTATCCTGCTTCTGCTCCAACTAAGAACGGTGTATAAATATCAGTTGCTCTGATATATTTAACTTTGTTGCCTTCTTTGTTGTATTCATCAATATTTAGAGCATCTTTCTTCCTTACTGTATAAGCAAAAGACGGATCGTATTCAGTTCTTGATGCACCTAAATTTGGTACATAAGCCAAGATAATATTATCTTGCCAAATACGAGTGAAATTACCGTTTGCATCAGCGAATATTGATTTACCAATAACAATGTTCTCAACTTCAAATATCTCTTTTAATAGTTCCAATGAAACTAATTTGTTGAGGTTATTTGAAATTAAACCTTTTAATTGAGGGTGTTTTTTTAGTGAAACCCAAGCATCTTGACCGATAACCATTGTATTCGGATCTTGTGCAATTTTAGATGAAACAGCATTTTTTGCTTGTTCAACCACACCAACAGGATCTGATATCCCCCAATTAAAACAAGATTTCCCTGATAAAATAATTTTATTAGTGCTTGCATAGTTGTTAGGATTTTGAACCAAATCCGCACATTCTTTTTCGTGTTTTAATTGTAATCCGTTGGTTACAACATTAGTTGCGTGTAATTGCAATTTTACTTTTTCAGCTTCCTGTTCTTCTCTGTAATCGATAGGATATGAAAGGTCGTGTTCTGTTAATGTTGCAGTATGTTTTGAAAAACCCTGCGGTGAAATAACATTTGAATTTGCACGAATAGCTCTTTCAGTATCGTAGATATTGAACGCTTCTTTGTTAAATTGAAAAATATCAATTTTCTCTTTTTCAGAATAGATGGTCGGGAATAAGACATCTGCGACAAAAGCATTGTTTCTGTAACCACGAGCAACTTCTGAAAGGTACGCATTTATGCGTAAATCTTCAAGTCTTCCCATTTGATCTCCTTAAATATTTAACTTTAGTAATGCATCTCTGAATGAGATCTGTTCTTTAGCGGCAAGTGCTTTTGCCTCTTTGAAAATTTCCAAACTGTCCTCATCTGCGTTTGCAAATTTTTCAGTTTCTTTTTCGGTGTCTGCTTGCTTTTCTTTTGTAGCAAGTTCTTGGTATGTGATTTGGTTTGGCAGAGATTCAATAAAAGATTTAAAGCCATCAATGACTGGTGAATCTTCGCCAAACTTTTTCACATTATCTAATTCCTGTAATACAGAAAGGACAATGTCTTTGTTTGCAGGAACGAGAATTCCCTTTGTTATTTGAGCATCAATAAATTCGTTGAACTCTTTATTTTTTAAAGATGTTTTAATCTCGTTCAACTCTTGTTCAATTTTATCTTTACCCTCTGCTTTTTCTTTAAATGATGCAACTTCAGAAGTTAAAGCATTGATTTTATCTTTTAATGATTTGATTGTTTCAAGTTTCTGCTGACGAGTTTCATCTTTTTGTTTAAATTTAGCCACTTGATCTTCCAAATCATCAATTTGTTTTTTCAATGCATCGATATCTTCTTGTGAGAATTTATCTGCATCATCTTCAGTTTCATCTGATTCAAATTCGTAGGTGTCTGATTCAGCTTCCATAAATTTAATAGCTTCCAATCCTTTCACTTGAGGAATTGCCGCACCTAAAAATGAAACTGCTTTTAAATATGCACCTTTGCCTTCAAGATTTCTGTATAACTCAACGGAAACTTTTTTATATTTCCCTGCGTTAACTTCTTTTTCAAATTCTTCCGGCACATCTTTAAAACATACCTTTAACTTGTCATCCTCTGCTTTTACGTCTTCAACCCATCCGTATGCAGGGCCGGACTGCTGATGGTCGATAGTAATCGGAGCTTCGCAGAACTTTGGATCATAATTTGATGCAATTTCTGCAATTTGCTTTTTTGTAAATTTGCCTTGCGGATAAACGCCGGCTTTGAAAACTTCAAAATACTTCATTCGATAACCTTCTTTTAAATTTAAGTAATACAAAACTTTCTCTATAAACACACTATAATCGGTGTTTCAGACGGTTTTCAAATGACTTTTTCATAATTTTTTTTATGACATTGTCATTTGAAAATACTCTCTATATAAAGCTAAACTGTGAGCATAACCCCTTAATTAATTTGTATAGGTTGATTTGCGGAAACGCTTTCAACCCCTTTTCTTTCTACAACAGCAAAGGAGTATTTATGGATATATTTGAACAACTATCACCATTCGTTGAAAATGTCGGCTTCCCTGCTCTTATTTTCGCTATTTGGTACATCTACCACCAAGCACAGGTTAAGGCTTTTGAAAAGATCATTCAGAATAACTTTGAGATCTTAAAAGACTTACTTGAAACAAACCAATACCATGCGGCATTGCTTTCACGAATTGAAAGTAAGATCGATAACAATTTGTGGTGTCCTCTTTTGAAAAAGGAGGTTAATTAATGAATCCTGAAAGATTACAACTTAAAGGAATGCTCGCAGAATCTAAAAAACAGTATGGCGAATTAAGAACACAAGCCTCCGGCTATGTTCTTATTATTCGTTCATTACTTAACCCTTACGAAGATGTATCAAAACTTGATACAGAAAAGGCTTTGTCATCAATGAAATTACTTTATAATGTCCAAGCCGAATTAAAAGAAGTTTCGCAAAAAATTAAAAACTTGGAGGCTGAACTTGACTAATAAGCAATATCTTTTTAATGAGGCAGAAAATCAATATGTAAATCATTTAAAAACAGTTGACACTATTGCTCAAGAACTTAATTTGAGCAGGAGAACTGTTTTGAATTGGAAAGAAAAAGGCGATTGGGATCATAAAAGACAAGAATTTTACAAAGAAAAAATGTCTATTCACTCAAAAATGTATAAGTTTGCACACAAGTTATTGAGCGAGATTATGGCAGATATGGATGCCGGAAATAAAATTGATGCAAGTAAATTATATACATTTAACAAATTGATTCCGATGTTTACTAAAGCAAAAGCCTATGAAGATGTGGTTTGTAAACCTGAAAAACCTGAACAAAAAGGTTTATCTGCTGATGTAATTGCAAAAATTGAACAGGAAATTTTAGGAATTCCACCTGAAACAGAAACTGAAGATGAAGAACAACTATAAATCATTTTTTCTGCCATATCAATTGAGATGGCTGAACGATAAATCAAAAGTAAAAATTTGGGAAAAATCCCGAAGAATAGGAGCGACATATGTACAAAGTTATGAAGATGTAAGGGACTGTGTTTATAAGCGAGTTCCTGCCGTTTGGTTTTCTTCTGCGGATGAATCTGCCGCACGAGAATACATTGATTATTGCGAACAATGGACAAAACTTTTCAATGTAGCGGCAAAGTCATTGGGTGAAGTCATAATCGACAACGATAAAGATATAAAGGCATTTGTAATTGAATTTAACAACGGTACAAAAATTCACGCACTTTCTTCAAACCCTAAAGGATTCCGTTCAAAGGGTGGAAAAGTTGTACTTGATGAATTCGCCTTTCACAAATCACCCATGGAGTTATGGAAAGCGGCACGACCATGTATTACTTGGGGTTATCCGCTCCGCATACTCTCAACGCACAACGGGCAGAATTGCTTATATTATAAATTCATCGATCAAGTCCTAAAAGGAAAATTAAATTGGAGTCATCACAAAGTCCCGATCCAACTTGCAGTTGATGAAGGATTGGTTGATAAAATCTACGGAAGAGCAACGACTCAAGAGGAAAGACAGGCATGGTTAGATGAACAATGCAGAGATTGTTTTGATGACTATACTTGGTTTCAGGAATATTGTTGTATTGCAATTGACGAGGCATGTGCATTCTTACCTTATGATTTGATTTCAACTTGTGAATCAACCGATGTTCTAAAATCGCTTGATGAAATTAAAGGCGATTTATATGTCGGAATAGACATCGGGCGAAGAAAAGACTTAACGGTTATATGGTGTATTGAAAGGTTTGAAAACAATAAATACACAAGAAAAGTTAAAGTTCTTGAAAAGACTCCGTTCCATATCCAATACGAGATAATTTCAGAAATTCTGAAACATCCGAAATTAAGAAGGTGTTGTATTGATAGTACAGGAATCGGTATGCAATTAGCAGAGCAAGCAGTCAGAGATTTTGGGCAATATCGTGTGGAAGCGGTTATGTTTACAAATAAATCCAAAGAGGAAATGGCATACAACCTCCGCACCAACTTTGAAGATAAGCAAGTGGTCATTCCTGCGGAACACGATATCCGAGAAGATTTGCACTCAATTCAAAAGATTACTACCAAAGCCGGCAATATTCGTTTTGATGCAGAGACCTCTGAAGTAAACGGACACGCAGACCGATTTTGGGCTTTAGCATTGGCTTTAATTGCTTGTGGAACGCCATACACCCCGATTGATATTACAACTCGAAAAAGATATGAAACCTTAAAACTCATAGAATCGTTTTAAAGGCTCTTAAAAATATCAACATGGTAACTTTATATTCCCCCGACCATAAAAATTTAATTACGAGCCTGTTGAACACTTTTTGAACAACATAAAAACCAAACTTGAATACAAAAATTTAAGAGGAGATAAAAAATGACAAAAAAAATTACTTTACCATCAGGAAAAATTGCAACATTGAAAAAAGGAAGAGGATTTGACCTCCTGCAAGCACAACAAAAAGCAAAGACATCTGAAGAGATTCCTTATGCTTTAATTGCGGAACTTGCCGAAATTGACGGTCAGAAGTTGGTTTACGAAGATATTTTAGAGCTTGACTTGGAAGATGTTATTGCTCTTCAGGCAGAAATATCGGGAAAGTTTACGGAGGCGAAAGCCACAGAGGTAAAGGAAGAAACTCAAAAACCTCTCGAACAAATAATTGCATAGATGTGTTGCCTGATTCTCAATCAATAATTCATCTGTGCAAAATAACGGGATGGCAGTATTCAGAAATTGGAAAAATGTCCATCCCACAAATCGCATACTGGTGCAAAGAGGCTATTAAGTACACGAATAATCAAAATACGGAGTTAGAGGAACAATGCTCGACACTATGATGAAAGTATCATTAACTCTTGTAGCCATCGACAAAATGTCGAGGGTTATTCGTGATGCGGTTTCAAAATCTGAAACAGAGTTTGATAAACTTCAAAGGAAAATAAATCAAACCTCTGAACGATTGGACAAACTCGGTCAGAATATGACAAAGATTGGTGCAGGACTAACTGCGGTTGGAACTGGTCTTGCATATAAACTCGGAATAACGGAAGCAATCCCGGAAGCCATTGCATTAGAACATCAATTAAGAGAATTGGGGAATGTCGGTCAATTAACAGGCGAACAATTAAAAGAAATGGATGAGCGACTTGGCTCAATTTCAAGATATACAAACCAAAGTCGTGGTGAAATTGCAGAAGGTTTAAATGTTTTAGTTGCATCAGGTATTGATCCGACTGCCGCACTTGACTATATGAATGTAATCGGTCGAACCGCAACAGCGGCACAAGCAGAGATCGTTGATATTTCAAAAACTGCATTTTCTGTTACGGATAACTTAAAGGTTGATGTTAATGACCTCGCAAAAACTATGGATATGCTTGCTCAAGCAGGAAAAGAGGGTAGATTTGAATTAAAAGATATGTCTGCCGCATTCCCAAGTTTGACCGCAGGAGCGAGTATGCTTGGTATGAGAGGTGTGCCGGCAGTTGCTGAATTAGGTGCGGCACTTCAAGTCGCAATGAAAGGTGCAGGATCAGCTCCCGAAGCGGCAACAAATTTTGAAAGTTTCTTGCAAGCAATAACATCACCAATGGCGGTTAACAGATTTAAGGAATTGTACGGTGTAAATCTTCCGGCATTCTTAAATCAGGTTATTTCAGAAAATAAAGATCCAATCGAAGAGATGGTCGTTTTAATTAACCGTTTAACCGGTGGTGATGTATTTAAAGTGTCAGAAATTTTCAGGAATAAAACTGACTTGAACTTCCTTAAACCTATGATGCAAAACCTCGATGAATATCGAAGAATTAAAGCATCGGCTCTTGGTGCAGATGGCATTATGGATGAGGACTTTAACCACATGTTGGAAACAACATCGGAGCAATTCAAACTCTTAAAAATCAATATGAAAGAGTTAGTGTTCCCACATTTGCACAAACCGATTGAGAAAATAAACGAGTTGCTGACGAAGATAAATAAACATCCGATTCTCCAAAAAGGAATCTTCTCTGCGATTATCGGAACTATTGGACTCGGAGTAGTTCTCACAACACTTGGTACAGCCACGATGCTTGTCGGAAAACTTGTTAAAGGATATGGTGAATTTTTAGGATATGCACGAGATTTAACTCCTGTCTTAATGAAAAACTCAATTAAACTACTTGAATTTTTAGGATTAAACACGACTGCTCACAACCTTACTTTTGGCAAAAAAATTATGGCATCAGGTAATCCGCTCGGCTTGGATATGAAAAACTTTTCATTTGGAAACGGTTTAATTGCAGACATTCGCCGTATAGATAAAAACTTAAAAGAGGGCATTATTAAAGGCTTTAAGGAACTGCCTGCAAATATATCAAAGTCAGGTGTTGCACTTAAAGATTGGACAGTTACTTCAATCAGAGCAATTCCTGCTAATTTTACAAGAGGTTTAATAGCGTTCAAAAACGGTTTTCTTGGAATTCCGTCTATGATCGGAAAAGCAATTATGGCATTCAGAGCGTTTTCGGTTACTCTTTTAACCTCACCGATCGGGTGGATCGCTCTTGCAATTGGTGCTGTCGTATTTGTTATTTACAAGTATTGGAAACCGATTACAGCGTTTTTCAAAGGTGTATGGCAGGGATTAAAAGAAGGTATGCAACCATTGATGCCGTTATTTAAGAGAATCGGGGAAGCAATCAGTCCTTTATTAAAACCTGTAAAAGCACTTATTGATTGGTTTAAGAAACTTATCAAGCCTGTGGAGGACACAGGAGGAAAAGCCGAAGCAATGGGTGTAAAAGTCGGAAAAGCAATTGCAAATATTATCGTGAAAATTGTTGAACTCATAACGAAAGTGTTTGAGTTTGGTAAAAAAATCGGAGATATGCTTGCAAACGGAATCCTCTCAAAACTTGGAAAAACTAAAGAGGCTATTGGAAAACACGCTCAAGTTATTCGTGATCATCTTCCACATTCACCTGCCAAGACCGGCCCACTCAAAGATCTGAATAAATTAAAAATTATTGAAACTATTGTTTCAACAATGAAACCTGCACCGCTAATAAACGCAATGAATAAAAATTTAGGTCTTATGGTTGGAGGAATCCGAGGGAACATTGGAAGAGTGGCAAGCGGTGTCGGTGCATCTTTTGTTGTTAATTATTCCCCAACAATATCAATGCCGTCAGGCACTTCAAAGGATGAATTCTCACAACTTCTAAAAAGGCACAAAGACGAGGTTGTGGCAATTCTAAAAAGAGAATTTGAACGGAAAGAGAGGTTGGCTTACTGATGTTTGCACAACTTGGCGATATTCAATTCGATTTAATAACATACTTTGACGGAATCAATGACACCATAACTTACAATTACGCTGAACACGAGCGAATCAATAACAAAACACTCTTACAGTTCTTGGGCGAGAACTTGCAAGAATTCACAATTAAATTAAATCTACATTCATCTTTTTGTGTGCCGGAAGAGGAAATCTTAAAAATAAGAACGGAAGCCAAACTTGGAAAACCGCTCAAATTCATAAAAGGGAATGGCGAATATGTCGGAGCGTTCGTTATCTCACAAATACAAAAAACAACAGAACAAACAAGTCCTGAAGGTGATTTAATTGCAATTCAGGTCGAACTTCAACTAAAGGAATACGCAGGGAAAATACCTGAAGACGAAGAAGAACAACAGGGATTAAAGAAAAAAGAATGACGGAATATTACTCATACATTACAAAAGACGGAGACAGGTGGGATTTAATCGCTAATAAGTTTTATAAAAATCCCTCAAAATATGAACCAATTATAAAAGCTAATCCCGATGTGCCTATCACCCCAATTTTAGATTCAGGAATACATTTAAGAATTCCTGTCTTGGAGGATTCAGAGACTATCAAATTTACATTACCCCCATGGAAAGAATAAATGCTAACACCAATTTTTAAATTAGAATATAACCATAAAAACATCACAGAAGACGTTTCGGATTATGTCGTAACGATTGAATATTCCGACTACGAACAGGGACAAAGTGATGAAATAACAATTACCTTTGAAGATGCAGAGGGCTTATGGAATGGTGCTTGGATTCCATCTAAAGGTGATGCTCTGCGTTTGTATATCGGTTATGTCGGATCAAAATTATTAAATTGCGGAATATTTGAAATTGATGAGATTGAATATAATTCCCCACCTGACACTTTAATTGTAAAAGCACTTGCGACAGGGATTAAAAAAGCATTCCGTCAGCCAAATTCTGTCGGATACGAGAATAAAACCTTAAAACAAATCGCAAATGAAATTGCAAGAAAACACGAATTAACTCTTGTCGGAGATATTGAGGACATTAAGGTTGAAAGAATCACTCAAAATCAAGAGAGGGATTTATCATTCCTGAAAAGGTTATCCGAGCAATATGGATATATTTTCAAAATTGCTGAAGATAAACTTGTCTTTTATAAATCTGAAAAGTTAATCTCTGCTGATTCTGCGAAGATTATCTATAAATCGGATTTATCAAGTATAAGGCTGACAGAAAAAACAAGCCACGCATATAAATCTGTTTCTGTAGCATATAGAAATCCAAAGACAGGCAAAGATGTAACAGCGACTGCTAAAAATCCGAATTGTGTCAAAGGTGATACTCTTAAACTCTCTGTCAGAGCAGAGAATAAACAACAGGCTCTTTTACAGGCAAAGGCGGCACTTGCTAAAGGTAACTACACCATTGAAGGCTCTTTATCAATGCCGGGAAATCCTTATTTAGTCGCAGGATTAAATGCTGAACTTAAAGATCTTGGTTATTTTTCAGGAAAATACCACATAACCGAAGCTCACCACATAATTGATAAAACTTCAGGGTATGCAACAAGTTTGGAGGTTAAATCGTGTTAAGGTTTGGAACTGTAACATCTATAAATCCTTTGACCGCAAGAGCAAGAGTCCAATTCGCAGAAGACGGAATGAATTCATATTGGCTCGCAGTCCTGCAAAATAAAACATTCAAAGACAAGTTTTATTCTATGCCGGCAGTTGGTGAACAAGTCGCTTGTCTTATGGATCAAAATTCAGAAGATGGAGTAATTTTAGGAGCAATTTATACAACTGAAGATACTCCGATTATTGAAACAGAAAAGCAAGTTTCCGCAAACTTTGAAGACGGCACTTTTGCGAATGTTGATAAAGAAACTCAAACCCTCACACTCTCATTCCCCAATATACATTTAATCGGAAATATCACCCACGAGGGAACACTTTCAAACACAGACGGAATAACATCTCAAGCTGACATTACAGATAAAACATCATCAATGCAAGCAATGAGAGATATTTATAACGATCATAAACACACAGGAAATCAGGGAAGTCCAACATCTGCACCTGATAAAGGAATGTAATGACAAACTTAAATGAAATAACTTATGTTGATTGGCAATGTAAACTCAACGGAATCGGCGGTGTCGCAGAGGGCGTTGAGGATATTAACCAATGCATCGCAATAATTTTACAAACTCAAAAAGGCTCTGATCCGCACAGACCAACATTCGGTTCAGACATCATTAAATATGTGGACTACCCGATAAATATAGCGAAAGCAAACATTATCAGAGAAACAATAGATGCAATTAATCTGTGGGAAACAAGAGTAAAAGTAAATAAAACAGAAGTTGAAATCAACGGTTCAACCATTCTCATAAAAGTTGAATGGACATTGGCTAAAGGTAAAACTTCAGGATCTGTGGAGGTTACATTATGACAAAACTACCTGAGCCGAATTTTATTGATAGAGATCCCGATATTATTACAAAAGAGTGGATTGAAAAGTTTGAAGAGAAATCCGGGAAGGTTTTACAACCTGCTCAAATTGAAAGGTTGATGATTGATGTCGGAGCATACAGAGAAACTGTTTTAAGAATGGAAATTCAAGAAACAGCCAAGAAAAACCTTTTAAGTTATGCACCTCTTGATATTCTTAAACACATTGGCGAGCCTTTAGGTGTTGAACAATTAGTTGCAAGCTGTTCTGTAACAACACTTAAATTTAGTCTTGAAAACGCACTCGACTTTGATTTTACGATTCAAAAAGGAACAGAAGTTGAAACAAAAGACGGACTGTTTGTATTTCAAACGGATCAAGATGTAATCATTTATGCAGGTAGCAAAGATGCTACCGTTAAGGCAACTTGTGAAACCGCAGGTGCGGCATCTAATAATTATATTCTCGGATCAATAAACAATTTAATTACACCATTGAGTTATATCTCAAAAGTTGAAAACACAACCATTTCATCGGGCGGTGCAGATGATGAGGAAGCTGACAATTTAAGAGATAGAATCAGACAAGCTCCCGAAAAATTCTCAAACGCAGGGAGTCGTGGTGCATATCGTTATCATACTTTATCAGCACATCAGTCAATAATTGATGTCGCAATAACTTCACCGTCTCCGGGCGTGGTTAATATTTATCCTTTAACTGACGATGGAAACCCATCACAGGAGGTTTTGGAAATTGTATTAAAATATTTGTCTGATGATAAAATAAGACCTTTAACAGATTATGTCCAAGTGCTATCCCCTGTAAAACACGATTTTAATATCAGAGCAACTATTTATTTATACAAAGATGCTGATGAAACGAGTGTTTTGACAACTATAAATTCAAAGTTGGCAGAATATAAAAATCAACTGTCTGCAAAACTTGGAAAAAGCGTTATTAAAACGCAAATAATATCCATTTTGAACAGCGTTTATGGAGTTTTCAAAGTCGTGGTTGATATTCCTGATGACATAGAACTTCAGGAAAATGAATGGGCGAATTTAACTAATTTTGAAATAACGGTTGGAGGTTATGCTAATGAGTAAGTCTCTTGCACCTATAAATGACATTAATTTAAAAATATTTGATGAGATTTGCGAGGAACGATTCAAAAACATTGATTTGGAATGTATTTTAATCTCAATAATCGACAATGTTCCTGCCGATGCTCTGCCGCATTTAGCTGAACAATATCACATAACAGGGAATGAAGGTTGGATTCAGGCTTTAAGTGATACTGAAAAAAGAAACCTTATCAAATCATCAATAAAAATGCACCGTTATAAAGGTACAAAATTCGCTATTGAAGAGATTTTCAAAACATTAAATATTGTCGGAAATGTTGAAGAGTGGTTTAACTACGGCGGACAACCATATTATTTTAAAGTAATTTTACAGATTTTTAACAGATCAATTAATGAAGAAACCGAAAACAAATTAATTGCTCTGATAAATGAATATAAAAACGAGAGGTCTTGGCTTGAGGAAATTCAATTTCACCTCTCATCCAAAACCAAAATGCACGCATATTCTGCATTAGTCGAAGAAGAAACAATAACAGTAAATTCAAGAGGATCATAAATGGCTGACGAATTTTATTCATTAGTCACCGACATCGGTGCAATTAAACAATTAGAAAGTGTAAGAGACGGAGTCCCGTTTGATGTTTATGAAATCGCACTCGGCGATAGCAACGGAACATATTATACCCCTCAAACAGATCAAACTGCTCTGCGTAATGAAGTATGGCGAGGACTCATTGAAAAATGTGAATGGGTTGATAACAAATTTTATTGTGTAACAACAGTTCCTGCCTCCGTTGGTGGTTTTACAGTAAGAGAAGCAGGTGTCTTTGATTCAGATAATAATTTAATCGTAATAACAAAATTCCCTGAAACTACAAAACAAGATCCTGAAAGCGGAACTGTAAAACAATTAACTATAAGAATTGAATTAGAGTTATCTAATAAAGAACTTGCGGAGCTTGTAATTAATCCGAATATTCAATTAGTTACAAAAGACGAATTAACCGAAACTCTGACGGATATTGATAACACATATCAAAAAGTGGAAGAAAAAGGACAGCCTTTAGGTTATGCACCTCTTGATGAGAATAATAAAATTCCTCTTCCTTTTATTCCAAAACTTGATACAAAGAGCATTTTAACACCTTTCTGTTTGAACTCATGCCGGCTTGATGCAAAGGGAAACCCTGATTTATTATCCTGTGAGACTGTAAAAGTTGAAAAATACACAGCGAGTGGTCTTGGTGTTTTTTATACGGCTCTTGGGTACACATTTGAAAAAGACGGAATTGTTTATTCTGATACCGAACTGACAATTCCAAAAGGCACAATTGTGGCTGTTAATTCATCAACAAATTATATTGCATTCGGTGATATTGAAACATTATCTGAAGATGAAACAAACCCACATCATTATTCAGCTACCAACATTGGCGATTTTTATATTCAAAACACTCTCGCAGTTGGTGTTCAATGTTTCTCTGATCCCGAATTTACAAATTCAATCGGTGTTGTTACATACCTGAATCTTACAAAAATATGCATAAGCCAAGATGAAACTTATACATATAACGGGCATACAACAACACATATTTATATAACTGCTCATGCACCATTTACTTATACAACAGCACAAAGTAAAACCCACGAGGTTGAAGAAGATCTGATTTTGGATGTGGTCGACTTGTGTCCTGAAGCAGGTCAAACTAAAAACTTTAATCTGTTTGTGGTGAATGAGGATGACGGATATTCGCTTGTTGCTTTATCAAACACAATATTTACACAAATGCTTGAGCCTGATAATCAGCAGATAAATGATATATGGTTTAAGGTGCTTGAGCCGTTGGCAAGCTATATCTATCTGTTAAATATATGGCAAGAAACAAATCTTGTCCCCGTAGGCGTGTTCTCTCTTGAGGGAGGCGAAAACTAAAAATTAAAAGGAGCGAAAAATGGAAACTAAATTTTATTACAGTTACAACGCAGAGGGTAATGCGTTTGTCGGTAAATATCCGGCATTAAAAAACCCAAGAAGACAAACGGAGTATTTATTACCTGCTATGGCAACATTTAAAGAACCCCCGACCACAAAAGAAAATGAAGTCGCAATTTGGAACGGAAACGATTGGGAAATTGAATCAGACTTCAGAGGTCAAACTCAAATCAATATTGAGACTCGTGAGGTTTCAAAGATTGATTATATTGGCGATGTTAAATCAGGCTTTCAAAAAGTAACAGAGGAAGTTGCAAACGATATTCTTCAATTCCCTGATAAGTATAAACAAATTGATAATCAACTTGTCGATATTTCAGGCACAGAAGAATATAGGCAATACCTTCACGAAAAAGAAATAGCCGAGAGAAAATCTCAAATTGAATCAGAACTTTTGGAACTTGATTCAAAGAGAATTCGTGCTATCTGTGAGCCATCAATAAAAGATGAATTAACAGGTGAAACTTGGCTTGATTATTACAACAACCAAGTCGCAGTTTTAAGAGAAGAGTTAAAGAACTTATAAGGAATGAACATTGAAAAAAATCGGCACATTGAAAACCCCAACCATAAATCAAAATGGCTACCATAAAAACATTCTGACTAAAGAGAGAATTGGAACATTATTTATTTATCCGACAGATTACACCCCTGATGACTGTTTATCTTGTGACGGGTATTCTCTTTTGATTATTGATTACGAGGATTTATACAAAGTCATCGGAAAACAATTTAATCAAGAGAACGATCCTGAAAATACATTCAGAATTCCTGATTACAATATAACAGGCAGATTCTTGCAACCAAACAGTAATGTTGGTGTTCAGATTGATGCAGGTTTACCAAATATTACAGGTGCTGTTCCTAATTTTTGGTGTGGCGGCCCAACTTCTGCAAACGGAGCTTTTGCATTAGCTGGAAGTGGTTCAGGATATGGAGGTGGAAGTTCGTCAGGAAGAGGTTTTAATTTTGATGCCTCACGATCAAACGGAATTTACGGCGGTTCAAATACCGTTCAACCCCCATCTCAAACAGTCCACATCTGTATCAAATACAAATAGGAAAATATATGAAAATATCAAACCTAATTACAAATGAAGTTAATCAAAACGAATATCACTTCAATAAACTAACAAGAAATAAAATCGGGATTTTATATGTCGCTCCTGTGAATATAGTTCCCGAAGACTGTCTTGCGTGCGATGGTTATGTATTAAAAATCATTGATTACAAAAAACTTCATTCAGTAATTGGGAACTATTTCAACACAGGCGAAGAAGCCGAAGATGAATTCAGAATCCCTGATTACAATATCACAGGTAGATTTTTACAACCTAATAAAAATGTTGGGATACAAACCGATGCAGGCTTACCAAATATCACAGGTGCATTTGTTAATCCTCCAAGTAGTTCTTGGTCTGATATTTCAGACATATCAGCAGAGTGTTTAAGTGGAGCATTATACGGAACAAATAGAAATCAAAAAATTTCTGTAAATGCTGATACTTGGGGTGTTTGTATTGATTCAATTAGATTAGATGCATCACGTTCATCTTCGATTTATGGCAGTTCAAATACAGTTCAACCTCCATCACAAACAGTCCACATCTGTATCAAATACAAATAGGTGAATAAATGAAATTATTTAATCTTTCAGTTAATCAATTAAATCAAAACGGATATTCAAGAAATATGCAAACGAAAGGAAAAATCGGTGCATTATTCTTATTTCCAATAAACCATACTCCGAACGACTGCTTATCCTGTGATGGGTACTCTCTTTTGATAATTGATTATGAGGATTTATTTAAAGTCATTGGGACAACATTTAATCAAGCCGGTGATTCTGATGATACATTCAGAGTTCCTGACTACAATATCACAGGCAGATTTTTACAACCAAATAGTAATGTTGGTGTTCAGATAGATGCAGGACTTCCTAATATTATAGGTGATTTTACTTGTCGTTCTATCCACACTTCAGGTTGTTTCACATCTACTTATCATTCAGTAGGACAGGCATATTGGAATAATGTGAACAATGATTCATTTTATCTTAAAACTTTCAATGCGAGTTTATCAAGTGCAATTTACGGAAGATCGCAAACTGTACAACCCCCGTCACAAACTATTCATCTCTGTATCAAATATAAATAGGCAAATATATGGAAATTTTAAATCTATCAACTAATCAATTAAATCAAAATGGATATTCAAAGAACATGCAAACAAAAGGGAAAATCGGTGCTATTTATACATTCCCTGCCGATTATACACCTGATGATTGCTTATCTTGTGAAGGGTATTCTCTTTTAATTGTTGATTATCAAGATTTATATAGAATTCTCGGAACTAAATATAACAAATCAGGCGATGCATCAGGAACTTTTAGAATTCCTGATTACAACATTACAAAAAGATTTCTTCAACCGGGAACAGATGTTGGTACGCAAATTGCGGCAGGAATACCTGACCACACGCACACCGTATCTGCTTTTAACTGGGATAGTTCAGGTGTTGCCGAAGAAGGAAGAGGAAGTCCTGATTATGGTCATCAAAAAACACTTACAACAAGCAAAGCATCCGCAAGTAATTCAATTTATGGGAAATCCTCAACCGTTCAACCACCATCACAAATAGTTCATCTCTGCATCAAATATAAATAGGAAAATATATGGAAATAAAAAACCTTAAAACAAATCCCCTTAATCAAAATAATTACAATATAAATAAACAAACCCCCGATCAGATTGGCTCTCTTGTTGTTTATCCTGTAAATTACACGCACGAAAATACTTTGTCCTGCGATGGATATGTACTTTTAATTGAAGATTATCCTTTGCTTTATTCGGTAATTGGGAAAAAGTTCAACACAGGAACTGAACAAGCAACCGAATTCAGAATTCCTGATTACAATATTTCAGGTCGTTTTCTTCAGCCGAGTTCAAGTCCTGCAACGAAAAAAGAAGCGGGTTTGCCAAACATAACTGGTGTAGTTGGAGCTATTGGTGCAACAGGAGCTACACATACAGGTGCTTTTTATAATTACGGAAAAGGTGGAGTGTTATCGAATAGTGGCGAAGCCGATTACAACGCAGGATTTAACGCTTCTCGTTGCTCAACAATTTATGGAAATTCAACAACAGTTCAACCGCCATCACAGGGCGTTCATGTATGTATTCGTTATAAATAAAGGAGTTTTATATGACATCACTATCAAAAGTTTGTCTGCATTGGACAGCAGGGAGCAATAAACCCTGCGATACCGATTTAAAAGCATATCATTTTTTAATTGATTCTAATGGTCGTATTTATCCGGGGACACACAAACCTGAAGATAATTTAAACTGTAAAGACGGAAATTATGCGGCACATTGCGGAGGTGGAAACACAGGATGCATCGGTTTATCTGTTTGCGGAATGGCAGGTTTTAACCTAAATAAAAAAGAAACAAAATACCCTCTCACTCAAAAGCAAATCGAAACGCTGTGCTGTTTAACGGCTTATTTAACAATTAAATACGGAATTATTATTAAGGGAAATTCAGTATTTACCCACTATGAATTTGACCGCAAAAAAGCAAAACCTGAAGGTAAAATCGACATCACTTATTTACCCTATCTGCCGAATTTACAAATAATCAGGATCGGCGGTTATCTCAGGAACAAAGCCGAATGGTACAGAAAAAAGATTAAAGAAGGAAAGTATAAGTTAGAAAAGAAAGGAAGTTATTATGAATTTATTTGCGTTTGTTAAATCTTGGAAAGATTTTAGTTTTTTGTGGACATTGATTCAACCGTTTATTTTGAAACTTTTGAAAAAGAATGTTCCAACATCAATTACGAAATTATATGAAAATCTTGCAAAATACACTCAGCCGGCACTCGACAGTTTGTATAGATTAAAAGCCAAGATTAAAGAAACACCAACAGAAGTTGATGATTATTGTTTCGATCAGGGTGTAACAGCCATTGAAACTTTTGCGAATTACTTATTGGGTGAAGTTCAAAACTTAAGAGCTTAAGGAGGATTCAATGACTTGGCGAGATTTATTAAATGTACAAAATGTTGAAAAAGGCTTTTTTAGCTCCTCAAATTCCTACGGGATACCCGACATCAGAAAGGATGAGTTCGATATAAAAGAACTCATCCCATATCGGGTGGACAAAAACAGAAAAGGAACAGCACATTTCTTTCTTGATGATTACAGATTCGAGCGTTGTTGGAAATGGGCGGATTCTCAAATTCCTGAATTAAGAAAATATGATGGGGTTTTGTCTCCTGATTTTTCAATGTACACAACATACCCAAAAGCATTCCAAATATGGCAGGTTTACAGAAACAGATGGTGTGCCGCATTTTGGCAAGCTCATGGAATTAAAGTTATTCCAACCATAAGTTGGTCTACCGAGGATAGTTACGACTTTGCATTTTTAGGAGTTGAAAAAGGCTCTGTGGTGGCTGTCGGAACGGTTGGTGTGCTTAATGACGAGTATGCTAAAAAACTGTTCTTGGATGGTTTTAAAGAAATGTTGAAAAGACTTGAACCGAAAGAGATTTTGGTTTATGGAAACAGACTGACTGAACTTGATGAATATAAAAATATCAGATGGTTCGAGCCGTACATGAATAAATTTAACGATATAAAAAAGAAAGGACACTAACTATGGGCGGAAGAGGTTCCGGTGGTGGTAAAGGCGGTGGCGGAGGCGGTGCCGCTAAAAAAATACCAACAGGTGAAGGCATCACCGATAAAAACGAACTAATCAATTTATATAATAGTATTTCAGGCAATTCAAATTTATCTGTTGAACAGCGTGTAAAAGCAATGCACGACATTGAAGAGAGAATTAAGGAATTAGATGCTAAAAAACAAGCGGATCTAAAACAAAAAAGACTTGATGCTCTTGCAAAAGCACGTGCAAAGCGTGCCGAAAATAAAAAGAATGGCATAAAACCTGAAAAGAAAGAAAAAGATCCAAAAAGGACAAAAGCTAAAATGTCTATGGACAGCACAGTTTCAGACCTTAAATATAATTTAAGACGAGGTGTTGAATCAGACGGATATATTTCAAATTCAGACTTCAGGGTTGAAGATTACGGAAATTCCGTCAGCGTTCAAGTCAGATATTTAGGAAAATGGAAAAATCCATCACACGCTCGTTACGAGGAAGATTACGATTGGCAGGAATTAAAATCATCAAGCGGAAAGCAGATTGATAAAGTAATTAAAAAATTATCCAAACAGTCAGGTCGTAAAATTACTTGGGGAGCAAGTGAAAAAAATTGGATCGATATTGACATACCAAAAATGAAAGGAGACTAATAAATGGGCGGTCGAGGTTCAGGAGGCGGCAGATCAGGTGGAGGTGGCGGTGCATCATCTCAACAGGATCACGAAGTAAAACTCCGCAGTCTTAATGAAATATATCAGGAAAAATACTCTCAAATGACAGATTCTGAATTAAATCGGGCATTAACTAATGCTAAAAATCAGATGAGTAAAGAGGAAGCAAAAGTCCTGCACGAACAACAGAAACTTCAAAAAATGGTTGATGAATTTAAAAAAATGAAAGACACCGATCCGGGAGTTGATGAAAAATGGAATGCCATCGATAAACAAACTGGTGTTTTGAATGATGCACGTGCAAGATTGGATATCAGGTCGCAAGGCTATTATTTAGGAATTAATGAAAAACACAATGTCAGAGGAAAATATACCGCAAACGACATTAAAAATATGTCTAACGGTCAATTAAACTCTTTCTATAATAATTCATATAAAGAAAGCACCAAAGCACGAAAACGTATTGAAAATACATCAAATCCCAAAACGAGAGCCAAATATCAAAAAATATACGATACTCAAAACGATTATTTCAATAAAGCTACTGCTGAAAAAAATATCCGGGGACTTGACGGAAAAGGTTGGTAATTGTGTCTGAATGATACAAAACTCCGCTCAATGACTTTAATTAAAGTCTATTTAGAGTGATGAATGTGGTTGTACAAATTAAAAAGGAGGTCAATATGACACAAGAACTAACACCAAAAGAAATTCTCAAGAGCAAAAAGGATTTTTCAGATTTTATTGAAACTTACAATCCGCCGGCAGTAACTTCGTTATTAGCTGAGTACCCTCAAGCAGAAGGTAAAGTTATCGTTAAACTTGCCAATCTTACCCAAAACACAGAAACATTTGGAAGTCTTTTAAATGATTCATTAGTAAGAGAGTTCGCATTGCCACCGTATATTACTTGGTTTGTAGTTAATGAAAAAGAGGAAATTTTAAATCAAATCAAAACCATAAATAAATATGCTGTTACAGGATTCGGGATTTTTGTTTTTAAAGTATTTTTAAACAACGATAAAATCGATGTTAAATGTATTTTAAAGCCTGAATTAAAACCTAAAAAAGAAAAAATAAAAACAATTTCAAAAACGGGTGGTATTCAATTAGATTATTGGAACGTTTATGCAGAAGTTTGTGATGAAATGGGCGAAGGTGATTTTCAAATTACTCCGGCCATACAACATTATCAAAATATCTCAATAGGGGTTAAGGATGCTTATATAAAACAAACAATTAGCATTAAAAGCAATTATGTAGCTTCAGAAATATTTATTGGAAATAATAAAGGGTTATTCACAGAGTTAGAGGCACATAAAAAAGAACTTGAAAAAGAACTTGGATCAATGGATTGGCAGAATCTGCCGACAAATAAAAGTGCTATCATTAGAAGAATGATATTTGTTGATTTTACAAACCCCGATCGATATGCAGAATTCGCTAAAAAACAAATTGAATTAGCCATAAAAATGAAAGAGACATTTCATAAGTATTTATAAGGGATAGGGGGGAAACCCCCTATTTCGGATTAGACAAATGGCTAATATGCAAGACTAACTAAAATGATATAGGATAATTAAAATGAGCAGAAAACTAATAATTAAAAATAGACGGAATAATGAAGAACGATTGGAATTGACTTTGGAAGAATTCAAAGCCAAGTTTCAAATGGAATTAAAACAAGCCATAAATACATATAAGGCACATCAAGAAAGCAAAAACTTTCTGCCACCGTTCTTAAAGCCAACACCTAATTATGAGCAGGATTTCTATTTTGACTTGCGTTGGAACTTCAACAATTATGCTCAAACGCAATACTACATTGCTCAATAGATATGTGTCCAAATGATACAAAATCGCCCACAATGACTTTAATTAAAGTGCGTTGTGAGTGATTAATGTTAATGCACATTAAACGAAAGGAGCAATAAATATGGGCATTATGACAACAGACAAAGAAGAAAGAAACTACCAAGCATTCATGAAGGAACTTGAAAAAATATCTAAAAAATATGGGATCGGCATTTCAGGATGCGGAGTATTTGATTATTGGGATGAAAACGGATTCAAAGAAATTGAATACAGAAAAGATTCCTCAAGCGGTGATTTAAGAATTGAAAAACTTGTATTTTCAGACGGTACTTCATTAGACGATTAAGGAGCAGACAATGATTGAATTGAACGGTATTTACAAACTAAAACACATTAAAGGACTTAATAGCAATACAGATTATGAATACAAAGTAATCGCTATAAACAAAGAAAAAACAATGGTTTGTTGCGTTCAATTAGACGGTTTTGATGCCGGCGAACAGTTTGTATTTATGATTGAATGCTTACTTGATCCTGAAAAACCTGAAGATAAATATTTTGGCGAACTTATTAAAAAATAGAAAGGCGGTTTTAAATGTCAAATATGAGTTATTGCAGATTTCACAACACTTATCACGATTTAGTGGATTGTAAAAATGCACTTTACAACGAGGATATATCCTCTGATGAAGAAAAAAGATATGCAAAAAAATTAATTGAATTATGCAAAGAAATTTCAGAAAATTATGAACCTGAATTTGTCGATGAAATATCAAACGATGATGAAGAATAAAAGAAAAATTATTGTGTTGAAATGATACAAAATCGCTCCCAATGACTTTAATTAAAGTACATTCAGAGCGATTAATGTTAATGCACATTAAAAAAGAAAGGACAAAATTATGACAAAAACAGTATTAGGAAGCGAAAATACACAGTACGGATTTTATGGAACTATCAACACCTACAACACAACAGAAGAAACCGATCGCAAATGGGCAGAAGCGTTTACAACTCTTCATGAATTATCAGGTTTAACTCCTGCGGAGATTAGAACATATCTTGATAGCAGAAGCGGTCGTAAATTAGCAGATTGTTGTAATGACACAGGCAACGATGTAAGAACCGAAATTCTAAAAGAATATTTTAAATGGATTGATGATGATTTATATGAATGCCGAGTTAAAGAACTTCAAAACCCAAACAGAATGTTATTTGGAACTGTAATGCACGATGTAATAAAAAATCAAGATGTTGTTATATTATGCGAGGGAACTAAAAAATACAGAACTGACAAATATTTTAAAGTTATCGATAAGAACGAAAATACTTACATTATAAGAATGGATTTTTTAACTTCGATTGATTAATAAATAAATTAAGCAACGCTATATTATAGCGTTTTGCTTTCCCCTAAAAAAGAAAAACTCCGATGGGGATCGGAGTATAGAAGTGATGGTTAATCTTTTTTAGAATCTTTGTTTTTTGATTTATGTAAATGATTCTCTATTATTCTATATATATGTCTTTGTGATAAATCGCATTCTACTGCGAGTCTGTTTATAGTAAATCTTGTTCCGTCATACTCATTGATTATGTGCCGTTCTTTTACAATTCTAAGTGCGTTTTTAGGGATACTAACATTTAATCCGGGGAGAAGAAAAATAAGCATGAGAGCCTGTTTCATGCCGGCTTTTTCGGCAACGAATTTCAAATCATCATTTGGCATATCGTTAGGTGTGGCTTTTTCCATCCATGGCTCGAATTGCATATATCTCCTCTTATGTGTCCGGGATCATCATCAGTTGAGGCTTTACCTCAAGACGGTCAGCTTGCACCGTTAGCCGACCGTTTCGACCTTACACCGACATGGAATGGGAAGATGGGGTGAACATACATTCAAAGTCCTTTTCTAATTTGTTTAGAATTCTCATTTGACCTTCAATTACCTTACAATCCATCTCCCTTTCATATTTTCCGCTCCAGTTTTCTTTTTCTAAAGCAACGTCAGCATATCTCAATTTTGCTTCCCTTAAATCTTCCTCAAGAACTATCATTTGATTTTTAATTAATCCGATAACAGCACATTCAGGCATTGAGTTTGATTTTTTAGGTGTTGCATCCATTTCAGAATCCATTGATTCCTTCATCGAATCTGCCATAGGCATTTCCATTGTTGTTTCCATTGTTTTTTCTTCTGTTTGCATCATTTTCTTTTCTCCTTATTTTCTGTACTAACTAAAGAGCGGCCGTTCTCTTTTTTAAATTCTTTTTTATTCCCTTAATAGCCTGTATTACTTTATTTGCTTTGGCTTTAGTTAGGAATCTAATATCGTCAACCTTAAATTTAGATTTAAGAAATTTGCGAAGAGATGTAGTCGCAGTCATATCATCATCAACATAACAAATATCTCGCCACATTCCTTTAATCATTCGTAATTGTGGTGGTGTTGCCATTTTATCGCCACGATCCATATCCTCATATTTTTTAGGTTGCTTTTTCCAAAGATTTCTTTCTACGGCTTTAGTTTCTAAAATATCAAGTAAAACTGCCGCTTCGGTAAAAGTTAGATCTTTAGACGTGCAAACACCAAAAGACATCAACATTTCACGATATAAATCATCATCCAATCCAAGAAGTGATTTTAATGTATGTATTTTTCTAATCTGTGAAGTGGTAGCCATATTTAATACTCAAATCCTCAAGTTCTAAAGCACGCCCATGTTTAATTCCGACTTGCACCCCAAAAATAAAGATGGCAAGAGCGATTAAAAATATATAAAAAGCGGTTTCACCGGGTCGGAATGGAGGCTTACCAGTCGATTTATCTACTAACACAATTAATCCCTCCTATGCCATCAGCATTTTTGAAGTTTCACTAATCACAGCATCATCGACCTTCTCTTTACCGTTAAATTTAGCAAGAGCAACGCTGTGAGAAATTAAATGTTCTAATCTTCTTGTATTTCCGTCAGAAAATTTCAAATAAGTATCTGCGAGTTCAGGCTCTTGTCCTGCCGCAATTAAAATCTTTTTGATATCCTTAATGTGTAATCTATCAAGGATTTTGTGATATTTAACTCTTGAATATAGTTGATCGTATTGATTTTTATAACCTCTTAAATTTTCGAGTAAAATATTTCTGCCAACTAAAAGCACGCCGATCCCTGTTTTGTCGTGAATCCTGCGAGTAATTTCTAATGCTCTATATGGCAAGTTTTCAGCTTCGTCAATAATTAAAAGTCTGCCTGAATTATTTAATTTGTTTACTACTTCATTCATAAGGTCATAAGCACAACCTTTACCTGAAAGACCGAGTCTTTTATGAATTTCAAGAAGTAAAGATTTTGCGGTGTAGCCGGAATCACTTTCAATTAAAATTGTATCTAAAAAGTTCTTGGTATATTCTTTGACTGCTACAGTCTTACCAAGACCGGCACGACCAACACAAACACCAATTTTACCTTTTGTGTGGCAAGTTCTTCCAATTTCAGAAATATATCCGATTATAGAAATGTCAACGAGTGGTAAATCATCATTAATTGTGCGTTCTTTTTCTCTTTGAATAAAATTATTCACTTTATCGGCAATTTTATCGTTATCACCTTTATAAGTACCATTGATCCACATACTCACCGTTGATTTAGCAACACCGATAGCTGTTGCCACAAAAACGATAGTCAGACCTTTTTCTTCCATCATATTTTTGAGTTCTGCTCTAATATCCATAAGCGACCTCCATTAACTCATCATCTTCATCGAGATATTTGTCTGTTTCATAGTAATAAAATTTTTCTTTTGGTTTTTCGCTTTCAAGAAACATTGACATATCGTATTTGCCTTCTGATTCCATATCTTTATTTTTGCGAATAGCCTCATCCATTTTTGTATTTGCAAGTTTTGTAATTTTTGGATTAGCTTCTTTGATTTTTTTAGAATATGCCGCCTTATAATTTTCTAACTGCTCTTCAAAAGGAACTCTGTCTAATTGGTCAATATATGCTTTAGTCAGTTTAATACTTCGCTTTTTAATTGACATAGCTGTTTGGAATTCTTCTTTTGCTATTTCTCCGGCATGAAGTGCGGCAACGGCTCTGACTGCGACTGCCTTACCTAAAAATTCATCATTATCAGCTCTAAATATCCAAGCTTCTTTGTAATTTTCAGGATCTCTGCGTAAATATACACGTTCTTTCATTTGAGCAACCATCCAATCTGCCCAATAAGTAATACCGTTTTGTTTATCCTGAATTCCGTTTCTATAAATAGTATAATTATTTGATGTCCTCATACAGAATAATTTGAGAGCATCACGAGTTGAAACTCTTTTTTCTCTAAATTCCATATTAAATAATTCATCAGGACATAAGCCATTTAAATTCATTCCGGCTGATTCTTTTTTATTAAAGACATTAATTATAAAATCATTGAATAAATCCTTAAATTTTTCAAAATCCATAATATACTTTGATTTGACATCATCTTTCAGTATTTCAGGTCTTTCAACAACATTCCCACCTCTATACCCCTGACAATGCTTTGATAGATATTCTTTGATAGTTCTAAAATCTCGTTCAATTGGTTTCGTTTGTGCATTATAAGGTAATGCAAAATGAACCTGAACACCTAATTCATCAAGCATTGACGTTGCCTTACCCTTATTGTCGAAATTTTCTCTATTTCTACCTCCGGCAAAATCTCTACTTCGATAATCTTTTCCATTATCAATAATTACATCATCAGGTAATCCATAAGTAGTTGCCGCATAATAAAATGCCTGAAATATTCTGTCAGAATTTGGGCTACCACATTGTATTGTCCAACCAAGCCATTTACTTGATTTATAATCTCGCCACGCAGTAACCCAAGGAAATACGACATTTCCATCAGAATCAAATACGGCAACATCTATTTGTGCGTGGTCAGATACCCAGACCTTGCCACATTCAACTGTTGAATAGTCTCTCTGTAAATAATTTCCGTATTTTTTATTAAATGCGGTTTTACCATATCGAGCAAGATAAATTGCTTGTTCAGGCATTTCACTTCTTAATCTTCTTATAAAAGTCACATAGCTTGGGAAATCTGAAAGCTCAACATTATAATGTCTAACAGCATACCCGTAAGTATTTTTCCAACAACTATATATAGAAGGAGCACCCTGATCCAAGTATATTTTTTTGAAATAATTGAATATATTATTATTAATTACTATTTTATTTGTGCTTTTACCATATTGAGCTAATAATCCTTTTATTCCATACTTTTTATATCTTCTTCTCATTCGTAAAATAGAACAATAAGATGTTTTTAATTCAGGATTATTTTCATTCCAAATTTTTATATATTCTTCTAATTTTTTCCCTTTTAAATCTGCGGAGCCTTTTAATATCTGAATATATTTGTCTGCTTGCATTTTTGCCCAATTTGGAGCATCAGAATAATTTATATTATTTGTATAAACTACATTTGACTGCTCTTCTTGAATATTTATTGGCAATGATTCTTTATGAATCATATAAATAAATTTTTTATTTTCTTGAACAACACGATAATTATATTCGCCTTTTCTGCATCGTTCTTTTAGTGTTTTAGGTTTGACATATAATAAATTGGCGGCATCCTCAACTGTGATCCAATTCTCATTATTTAATTTTTCAATTATCAATTTTTTCATTTGTTAGTTTGTAACCTTCAATTTTGATACCTAATAAATGTTCAATGATATAAATGTCAATTTCTGGTCTGTTGTTTTCACCTCGCATATGCCTGCTGACTATGCTTTTTGATAGGTGAAGTTCATTTTCAATATCTCTTGATTTTAGATTTACCATTGCCATAATTGCTTTAATAACAAGCACTTTTCGGCAATATGCACAAGTTTCCATATTTTTCTATTCCTCTCTTGTATAGTGTTGGGGTACTATATCAAGCAGTACGGATTTTTCATTTAAATTAGAATTGCCGAGTTGAGCTATTTTTAGCATAGCCGAGCTAACCCACATGTGGGTTGTCTCCTACCACTCGGTGCAATTTCTAACCTTTATAATTTAATTATATTTATCCATTTTGTGTTGAAAAGACCTGAAAATTTTGTTCATGAGAACTTTCTCACAGCAAACGCCGTAAACTCGTTTTTTTATTTTTCAAAAAAATAGTGTTTTTATTTATGACAACTAAATAAAAGGCACTTTCAAAAAAAAGAGAAAAGTTTATTACGCAATATTAAGCAAATTTTGTTTTAAATCTTGGTATAAATATGTGTACTCTCTGCATCTTCGCCATATATACTCAGCTAATCTATAATACATATATTGCTCATTACCATTATGACTCTCAATTCTTGATAAATATGAGTACATTATTTTAAATTCACGAATTTGTGGTTTTGTGAATTTTTTTTCAAGTTTGCCTCGTAAATAATAATCCGATAAATATACATTATCACCATATACATAAAAAAATGCATATTGATCGTAAAAAATCCTATACCTGCCTTCTTGCGGATTTTTATCAAATAATTTTTTTAATTCACTATGTTGATTTTTATAAATTATTTCCCTAAATTTTGCATAATATTCTGCTATACATTGCCTTTTTACTCCAACGAAGTGTTGAAGTTTATTTGGAACTATCTCTAAACAAAATCCTTTTATAATTTTATCTACATCATCTGCTGTTGCATAACTAAGCATAATATTTAATTTTTTTTGTTCTATATTAGATTTTTGAGGATTTTGTATAAATAGAATTAAATTATTGTCTACTTTTACACAACCGATTTTTTCAAGATAAGTTAAGGCTGATTTTACAATATATTCTTTTTCTTCTGTCAAAGATAATAATTCATCAAGCGTACACTTTTTGAGCCGGCGGCATAATTTTAATATTTTGTCTTTCATTAAATCTTCCTTTCAAAATATCTTCTGTAATTACATTTAATTGATTTGTCTTTGCTTGTTTTTCTAACTGTTCCAAAGTCTGAACAATTTTTCGGAACTGATTTGTGCGTGTTGCAAGATATGTTATTGCATCATCACTAAATTCAAGATCAGTTATCTGATTAAGAATATCTCTTAAATCTTCTTCTGAATAATGCTCAAATTTTAATTTTTTAAATAATCTGTCTTCAAAATGTTTTAATCTTGAAATCTTTTTATCTACAAATGCCATTCCTGATAATACTATTGGAGATCCTGTGTTATCTTGAATATCTCTTAAAATTTCTATTGCATTTTTATATCCAATTAAATAATCAACTTCATCAACAATTATTATTTTAGGTTCTATTCTTAATTGCTTTAAAATTGCATTAAAATTATCTTGCATATTCCAATATGGACTTATATCTAACTCTTCCATAATTATTTTTAATAAGCCATTTTGTGTTATATCATTATTAGCTCTGATATAAATTGCATCATTTTTATTTGCCCACCATAACAATGTTTGAGTTTTACCAATTCCATGGTCACCGTAAACGAGAGCGAGTTTTGGAATATTTGGAGGAAGTTTCTTTAAATCTTCCATTAGTCCAACAAACTTTTTGACGTTTTTTGTTCTTACAAATACATTTGTTTTCATCTGCTATCCTCCATATAAGTTGTAGTATTCATCACTTCTAATATAATCTGCGAGCCATTTCCTATCTTCAGGATTGGTGCATCCGTTATTCATTAACCACTCGTATTTTTCAAAATCAGAATCAAACATTGGTTTATTCATTTGTTTTTCACGAGGAGTTAATTTATGTTCACGAACCGTTTTTTCGGGTTCAATTTGTTCAATTTCTAAAACGGGTTCCGGCTCAACTTCTAAAACATGAAGTTCCTCTTTTGGGAACGTTTTTTTGATTTGTTTAACTAATTTATTCTTAAGTTTTTGTTGTTTTTCATATTGATACTTGTACTCTTCCATATCTTTTACAGTTCCAAGAACACGAGCCATCGGGTGAACTTTTTGTACTCGGTGAGCAACACATAAAAACTCACCTTTTGTGGAATATACATTAATTTTTGATAAATCAAACAGACTGTATCTAATATTTACTTTGTCCCGGATTCCTAAGATAGCCTCACTTCTGTAATGCATATTTAAGAAAGTAATTCCATGTTTATTAATTGTCCTGCCTTCAGTTTTCATCATTAAATCATCAAGTCTTTGAACATCAATGTTTTGTTTTTGAACGCTATTTAAACACTCTTTGATTGTTTTAGTTCTGTCATTCGGACAGGGTTGATTATTATGAAATTCAATCCAACTATTAATATATTTTGATGCTTCCGAAACTGTCGGAATATGATTATTTGTTAATTTCTGATGCCATTGTGCGTGGAGTTTTTCCCCTCTTTTTAACCATGCCGGCTTATCTTCAATTGAAGTTCCAATGTAACTCGGCATTCCCTTTTCAAGTTCTTCCTGAAATTCTCTGAAAAATCTTTCTATTACTTTGGCTCGTGCATTGTACGGTTTTGCAAAAACTGAATGAATATTTAAGTTTGCATAAACTCCATTAAATAAATCTTCTTCAAAGTCTACATTTTGGAAAAATCGTGACTTAAATGCTTTTCCGTTATCCTGATAGACAACTTTCGGAATCAAACCTAAATTTATAATTGCATTCCTTAATGCAGAAGCTATACATTGAGTGCTTTCAGTCATCATAATTTCATATCCTACAAGTGCGGTTGATTTCCAATCTAAAAAACCGACAAGAGTTGCTCTTGTCGGTCTGCCGGTAAATGGATTTATTACTTGGAAGTTTAGAACATGTCCATCTGCTACAATTACATCACCAACTTCAATTTTAGAAATGTCTCTTTCAATATATGGTTCGACTTTATCGTGATATGCTTTCATTCCCTCTCTGCGTAAAACCCATTCAGCGTAGTTATTTTTTCTAAAATTCTCGGCATATCTTTTAAATGATAAATCGCAGGGAAGTTGTTCATAACCTCGTTTTTTTAATATCTCTTTTGTCAATTTAATTGCTTTTCCGTAATTATATCTGCTTGGATGAAGTAATAAAGTTAATAATATTTGTTTCATTTCATCATTTAGAATCGAATTATATTCTCCCTGTTTAGAGTATTTATAATTAGGTTGCAAACATTCCGCACTCTCTTGTTTTTCATATTTTCGCAACCAACGATGCAAAGTTCCAAGAGATATTGAGCCGATAAATTTGTATGCTTTAGGAAGATATAATCCTGAATTATATAAATCCAAAAAATCTGAATCAGCTTGTTTTTTTATCGAGTATTTTTTTCTGAATTTAATTGATGCCAATACAATGTTTAATCTAAAATTAGCAGTCATTTTTGCCTGATCAGAAACAAACTGCGGTGGCTTATAGTTTAAAGGAACAAGCTCTGTTGATTTTCGTTCATTCTTCCTTAATTTATCCTGAAGTTCAGGTTCTAAACTTGAAAATAATATTTCATAAGAAGTTCCGCCATTGACCTGAACTTCTCTTGAAATATATTTGCTTTCATTTTTATTCAGTTCCAAACGAAGTGATCGGGTGCTTTTTAATCCCTTTGCTTCTGCTACATCTTTTATATTTATATATATATTATTCATGGCACAACAACATTACCTCTGAAGATAAAAAATTGGAACACGACTTCCGACCATTGTGTCAAAATATGTTCAATAATAATTTCAAATGACCGTAAAATATCAAACTAACCGTAAAATATCAAACTGTTGTAAACTATTGAAAATAAAGTGAAAGTGCGAGCAGTTAAAATGCAGATAAAGTGCAAGAAAGATTAGTTTGATAATTCCATAATTAAACAACTTCCGACCGCTAAAACTCAAACAACAAGCGGACTTTACAAAAAAATATCAAACTAACCATTCCTGTCAACGTGATTGAACTAATACACACTAAAACTCAAACAACGAGCGAACTTTCCCAAAGAATACAACTGACCGTTAAAATCAAAACGGTCATTAAACTATACCTTAAATTAAATGCAAATTTGAAATTTTTAATTTTAAGTGTCAGACATTTTAATTTTAAGTGTCTAGTTATATGTACATAGACATGCAGGTTGATATATATAAACAGTTAGTATGATTCTTTTATATGGTGACGACGGAAAACGAACCCGAAAATCTGATTATTAAGTCCCTGACTTGGTTTTATCCGTTCGCGGTTTTGATTTTCTGCGAACCCAAAATTATAAAACAGACAGTTTGCAATTTTTGGGATAGTTATACTTTATAGTTTTAAATATTAACAACTGTAAACTATTCAGTAATTACCTATTGAAAAATGCTTGTTTATAGTTTATACTTATAAAAAATACAAACTATAAACTATGGAGTAATAAATGGAACATTCTATATATTCCCTACTATCAAAAATATCAAGTAAAAAAAAGAAATTTAACAAGCTTTTTAGCGACAATAAAAGCAAAGAACAACTATATAAATGGCTGAAATCAGAACTTGCGTACACTTCAAATAATATTGAAGGGAATACTTTAACAAGAAAAGAAACAAGGCTTGTTATTGAAGAAGATATAACATCATCTTCTAAACCATTTGTGCATTATCAGGAAGCCGTAAACCACGCTAAAGCCTTTGATTATATAATTGATATTTTGAAATCAAAAGCGATAATAAATGAAACTGTTGTACTTGATATTCATAAAAAATTATTATCGGGAATTGATGATTATAATGCAGGATTTTACAGAAATTGTCCCGTTAGAATTTCGGGAAGTCGAGTAATTTTGCCTAATCCTATGAAAGTTCCGGATTTAATGAAAGAATTTTTTGAAAAATTAGATAGTATTAAAGGTGTTGAAGATATAATCAAAACCCATCTTGATTTTGTAAGTATTCACCCGTTTTCTGACGGCAACGGCAGATGTGCAAGACTGTTGATGAATCTTTTACTTATGCAAAATGGATTTTGTCCTATTATTATTAGACCGAGAGACAGAAAGCGTTATATAAATTCAATTGAAAAAGCACAATTGACAGGCGATATTGATGATTATATGAAATTTATGGTTACAAGATTATCTCAATCTTTTGATACTATATTTGATATTTATGAGCCTAAAAAAGAAGTTGAAAACGCAAAACTTATGACTATTGGCAAGTTTGCTAAAGCTGTAGAATTACCTGTATCGACTATCAGATATTGGGTAAAAGTTGGCAAACTAAAACCGACAATGTACACAGAATCTGGTTATATGATGTTCTCTCACGAGCAAATCAACAAAGTGCAACGCTTGAATCAAAAATAGGTGCGACAATGGCTTATCATAAAATTGATTGGGAAATGATTTCAGATAGATTTAAAAGAGTTAAGGATTGTGCTGAAGAATGGGGTATTTCCAAAAGACGAGTGCAGATATACTGTGAGGAAGACAGAATTGAGGGTGCTTTTAAATACGGACAATATTGGTTAATTCCCAAAGATGCACAAAAACCGCCTGAAAGAGAAAGAGGGAGATAATAATTATGACAAAAGCAATATTAATTGGTGCAGGTTTTTCATGTGATTTAGGTATGCCTCTTGGCATAGATGTAACAAATAAATTTTTTAGGAAATTAAATAGTGAGGAATTATTAAAATTTAAAGCAATATATGATAATGCCAGACCATACGATAAAAATAGAAAAATGTCAGAGGATGCTTTTCAAGACATACTGCATATTTTCGAACAATATCAGTATAAAGAAAATTATGAAAAATTTATACAAAGAATTGAATTATTAGATAAGGGTTCTGGTGATAGAAGCTATATTGATGGCATTAGATATTTTTTAGGAATTATTTATGAGTGGTTATATGGCTATTTTCTTGAAGTACAAGAAAAAAGTTTTAATTTGTATCAAGATATGAAAAGCACGTATGCTTGGTTTGAAAAATTTATAGATAAAAATCATGAAACTTGGGTTTTATCGTTAAATCATGATTTGTTAATAGAATTTTTGAGTAAAGATTACAATATACCGTTGTCTATGGGATTAAATAAGAAAAAAGAATTTTTATTAAGCAATTACGAAAATGACAAAAAAGTTAAATTCATTGAACTTGATAGAGATTATTATGATATAAACAAAATGAATTTTTTTAGAAATAAGAAGGGCATTAATTTAATAAAATTACATGGTGGTTTAAATGAATTTTCGTATAAAGATAATAAGATAAAAAATGAAGAATCAGGTCAAATACTTTGCTTTGCTGATTATATGACAGATTTAACATCTTTATCATATTTAGATCACATAATAACTATAAATAAAAAAATGAAAAATTATATTAACGGTCAAGATGTCAAAGCGGGTAAAGAACTTGCTATCACTGATATAAATGGGGATTTGGAATTTTTTAGGAAATCTATGCTTACAGGTGGTAGAAAATTTAGACAAACCTTGCAACCAGAAGAAGGTAAAACGATGTTTTTAATGAAACAAGTTTTAGAAAATATTGATGAACTATATATAATTGGTTATGGTTTCAACGAAAGCGATACACATATAAATGATAGAATTGATGAAGCAATGATTTTGAATCAAAAACTAAAACTTCATATTGTTAGACCATATGATACAAAAGTTCCTTATTGCATTTATAGGCATAATTATAACAATCGAGTAAAAGAATATATAGGATATAAAACTCCAGAATTTTTTCATTATATTGTCACAGGCAAACAACAGCATCCAGAAAAATATAAATTAGAATGTTGTCGAAAAATAAAAGAAAAAATTAACGATGTATTATGTGCAGAAAAATAAGATTTATTCCTCATCATTAAAGAAATCTTCATCAAGTTTTTTGATTTCTATTTTTGTTTTTGTTTGAACACCGATATTATGTTTTATCATCAATCTTGTTAATTCTTCACCGTCAATTAACCTGATAATTAAGCCTTTTTTAGAAGCATCATCAGCTTTTCTTCTTGCTCGCTCATCAAAATAACTTGTTGTAATGAATACACCTTTACGAACAGGAGAACAACTTAAAGCACCTGCGAAATTTTGCATTTCTTTTTCGTTGACTTTGTTGTCGGAGTATCTTTTTGCTTGAAGATAAATTTTTTCTAATCCTAATTCGTCTTCATCAATAATTCCATCAATACCGCCATCATGACTTGTTGAAGTCATTGAACCTACACCATAATTCATTTTTTCCATAAGAATTAAGACTATTCTTTCAAACTGAATAGGGTCTACGCTTTTTAATTTCGCTAATAATTCTTTTTTCAAGCTTTCTGTGTATAAACTTTGAGCATTTTCAATTAATTCTTCAGGAGTTTTATTTTCTTCAATATGTGCTTCTTGTAATTCTGATTCAACTTCAGGTTGATTTTCTTTATCTAAATTTTTAAGGAATCTTAAATCAATTCTTTCAGGTTTTGATTTTAATATGCTTAAACCTTTTTCGGTTATTTTAAAAGAACCTTTTTCAGGAGATTCAATTAATTCAGAATTTTTCAAATATTGTTTTGCCCATGCAACTCTATTATACATGGTCTTTTGCAATTTACTTGGCAACCATTCATTTCGTTCTTCTTCTGTCAAATTGTATTTATCAGACATTATTTCAACCATTTCTGATAATTTTACAGGTTTCCCATCTTTTAACAATTCTAACAACGGTAACATTAAAGTTTGAAAATCAGGTATTGCCATACTTAACTCCTTTTCTTTTAAAGTATCACAAAAATATTTCAAAAGATATTGTGTTCTTTTGTAAAATTTATCCTGTTTTTTCGCTTTTATAACTTCTTTCATGTATTGTGTTTCCTGATATATGGAGGGGATTATGGAAGAAGCAGGATACAATATTACAGAAAAAGAATTTAAGCAGATTAGCAAATGGGCGGAAAATGTTTATAATATAGCCGTTATAGTTGATTATTTTGTATCAAATCAACCGGAAATAGAGGAATGCTACAACCTCGCACCTGTTATTAAAAGTTTAAGAGATAACGCAGATTTGTTAAATGCATTTTTTATCGATAACGAAAAATGATTTTTTTATTTTCACATCGCCGTAAAATATCAAACTAACCGTAAACTATCAAACTGCCGAAAAACATTGAAAATAAAGTGAAAGTACGAGCAGTTAAAATGCAGATAAAGTGCAAGAAAGATTAGTTTGATATTTTTTAAATCAACCTACTTCCGACCGCCAAAAGCCCTACAACGAGCGGTCTTTGCAAAAAATTATCAAACTAACCATCTCTGTCAAACTGATTGTCTTACTACATCTGCCACTTTTTCTCAAACTGCAAGTCAAATTATACAGAGTAATAACAATTCTTTCACTTTAACTTCACATTATAAAAAAGACTCCGACCGATGTCGAAGTCTTTTTTATGGGGCGGGTGGTGGGATTCGAACCCACGCATATCGGAACCACAATCCGAGGTCTTAACCGCTTGACGACACCCGCCATCTCGTTTGTCTATTATATGATACCAAATAAATATTCAAAATCAAGTAAGCACTTTTTTAAGTTATTTGCTTATATTTCTATCAGCGATTATAATTTATGTATGAAGAGATTTTTGGCAGTAGCAATATTATTATCGTTTTTAATCGTTAATACCTCAAGCGCCGCAGAACCCCTCAAAGGTTCGGTCAGCGAAACGGACAATTATACGCAGGATAACAGTCAGCTTTTTACGGGAAAAATCGAAACTCTCAACAGAAAAGACGTTATAAATATGACCGTTTCACAGGTTCTTGATTCTACCATTTCGTCCGAAGGCGATGAATTTTTTGCCGAAGTAACAGACGATGTCTATGGCGACAAAGGTATAATTATTCCCAAAGGAACAGTTGCGCATGGCAAGCTTGAAGATTTAACTTCCGCAAAGCGAATGGGCAGAAATGCAACGCTGGAATTATCTTTTGATTATCTTGTTACCCCCGACGGCAGAGAAATTCCAATTGAAGGACGTATGACGACAAAATTGCATCCCGTTGTTGAAACGGCAAAAATCGTTGCGCAAGATGTCGGCTACACGGCTGCAGGCGGAGCGGTAGGAAGTGTTATGGCACTTCAATGGCTCGGATGGGAAGCCGCAATCGCATCCCAAGGCTACACAATCGCAGGCGGCGCAGCTATAGGCGGCGCCATAGGTTTAGGCGCATCTTTAATCAGAAAAGGCAGCGAAGTCCTTATTTCCCCCGGAGATCAAATCAAAGTAAAGATAAATACAGCCGTTGATTTACCCGTATACAAGCCCGAAGCCTTGAAGCAAGACGAGCTTTTATACGACGGTTTAAAAATCAGTATTAACAACGTAAAGCATGAAAAAGACCCGTTCGGGAATGCAAATACAATCACATTATCCTTACTTATATCAAATTTATCTGACAAAACCTTATCAGGATTTGAAATGGCACTTGTAAATGATTACGGAGTAAAATTCAGCCCCTCGATTTTTGGGGACACAAAATTGATGTTCCGCCAAATAAAACCGGGCGACAGAGTAATCGCAAACGTGTCTTTTTCAGTCGATAACATTAACAGAAAATTCTGGCTGACCTTTTTTGACCGCAAAACAGGCGACCCGATAACAAAAATTTCTGTCGACAATGCATACAAAAATATTTCCAAAAGAACACGCAAAAAGAACGAAAAAGTCCGTAATTCAAGAATGAGAAAGAATTACCGCAAAGAGGACGATTTCATGCAAATGGACTTTTAGCAATCCATATCTTCTATAATATTGAAAAGTTCGTTAATTAAACCAACACTCAAACTAATTATTAGAATTGGATTTTGTTTTTGAATTTATTTTTTCAGGAGTACAAATATAAGGATTATTTTGAACTTTTGCCCATTCAATATAAGCTTTGTTGCCTTTAATTATTGTGCTGCCTGCAACCGTGTATTCCGTTTCGCCAGTTTTTTTGTTTACTTTTGGAGCATAGATATCAAGATTGTATTTATCGGGCTTTTTTGATCTGCTTCTCATAGCATCATACAAATCATCAACCTGAGCTTCCATAATTGCGCAGTTCAATTTATAAGCGCCCTCATCTTTTGAGGTTATTGTTTCGGTATAAATGCATCTGCCGTTTTTCCAACCGTGAATTTTTCTTGTCGTTTTAAATGCTTCATCTTCAAATACGGAAGAAACTGTTTCCTCATAGGCATCACAATCTTTGAAATGTCTTATAAAACTGCGTGAAAACTTTGTATATTCAGATGCCCAAACACATGTTGAACAAACAAGTACCGATAACGAAATTATTAAAAACTTTTTCATAATACAATCCCTCTTTCACCTGACATTATAACAAAAGTCTTGGAAGTTGACAATAAATTACAAAATTTTGCAAATTATTTCAAATCTCCTCATTTTGTAGGATTTCAAAAATAAATGTGGTGCTAATATAACAATATACTCCTTAGAGACTAAGATACACATATCCCTAATCAACAGCTATGCACCTCATGTACATAGCTTTTTTTTGTAATTAAATTAAGACTGTAAATCTTAAACATCTTCGGGGATGAATAAAGAGTGCTTTGCCAAAATTTCTCTTGTATGTTCGTAACAGCAGCTTTCATGTGTAAGCTTTTGATACTCTCTTACGATATTTAATACATCATCAACGGATAATTTGATAATACGCCTTTTGCTCTCAATTATTGAAGCCATATAACACCGCCTTTCATTTTTATTTACGGCAGCTTTATAAAAGACTTTCAGTAAGGCGAAAGAAAGTCATATCAAAGGTTTATAAGGATTAATTCAAATTTAAACAAGGTTTTCAATAATCTTATCTCTAAATTCCGTAGTAGAAAGCTCTCCGCCTAAATCAAATGTTTTATACCCTTGAGTCAAAGTTTTAAACAAAGCTTTTTCAATTTTATCGGCATAGGAATATTCTTCTATGTATCTGAGCATCTCAACGGCAGATAGTAGCAGCGCCGTAGGATTAGCCTTATTTTGTCCTTTAATATCGGGAGCAGAACCGTGCACGGGCTCAAATACTGCACAATCATCTCCGATATTTGCGCCCTGCGCAACGCCTAATCCTCCGATTAAACCCGCAGCCAAATCAGAAACTATATCGCCGTATAAATTCGGCAAAACAAGTACATCAAATTTTTCGGGATTTTGGACAAGCTGCATACACAAATTATCAACAAGAATTTCTTTTTGTTTAATTTGCGGATAATCTTTTGCTACATTTCTGTATGACTCTAAGAACAAACCATCAGACAGTTTCATAATATTAGCCTTTGAAACGGCACAAACCTCATGCCTGTTATTTTTTAGGGCATATTCAAAAGCAAAACGACAAATTCTTTCAGATGCCTGTCTTGTTATGATTTTAATAGAATGAGCGGTATTCTCATCAATTTTTTCTTCCACCCCCGCATATAAATCTTCCGTATTCTCCCTTACGATTACAAGATTTACACTATCAAATCTCGTTACAATTCCCGGTAAATTTTTACAAGGTCTTACATTTGCATACAAATTCAAGCTTTTTCTGAGCTGAACGTTAACAGAGCGAAAGCCTTTACCTATCGGAGTTGTTACGGGAGCTTTCAATGCCACTCTGTTTTTCTTTATGGAGTCTAACACTCTTTGCGGTAAGGGTGTACCCTCTTTTTCAATAACATCTGCACCCGCACTTTGGATATCCCAATTTATATCAAGTCCGCTTGCTTTAATTATTTTTACAACGCTGTCGCTGATTTCAGGACCTATACCGTCGCCGTTAATTAATGTAATATTATGCATAATAAAAACCTCTGTAAGGTATTTTATTACAAACAGAGGGAAAGGGGAAATATAAATTTATTTATTATTAAACTTAGCCTTGGAATGCTTTGAACGATCTTTCGATGTTTTTATCCATTGCACCTTTTACGGATTCGTACTCCTGCTGAATTGCATTATGTTCTGAATCTAACAGGCTTAATTTTCTTTGATATTTTTCATCTTTTGCATTGATTTCGGCGGTTTCTTTTTCGTATTGAGCTTCTGCCTGAGCTGTAGCCTTATCATTGTCGGTTGATACAATGTCTGAACATGAAGAATAAATTTTTGAATCCCAAGATATACCTTTCAAATTAAATTGGAACGGATCAGAATTATCTTGAAGTGTAGTTGCGTTTGTTGCACTTGCCATTTCAAGGTTGATATATCCTTTTGCCAAAGCATCGGATATCCAACTTGTACTCTCCATTGATGCAAGATTACGAACGGCTGATAACTGACTGTCGGCAGAAGAATCAACCGTTGCCGCTGCGGGGTTTAATACGGCACAATTAGTTTTGCCCGTATTGGTTGTTGATGAACCGTTCATTTTGTACCACAAATTTGTATACCATTGAGCTTTTGTTTTATCTTTGTATTGATAAGCTTCTGTTGAGGGTAATCCCAATTTATCAAGTTCATCTGTGTATGCGACTTCATAGTTTTTATATTTTTCCTGATAGTCTTTTGCTTTAGCAGGTTCAGCATCTTCGGCTTTAGATTCCAATGCTGATTCATAACTTACGAGTTTTGTGAATTTCTTTTTCTCCTCATCCATATCGGATAAGTATTTGGCGATATCTAAATTGCTTATATCTTTGCCGTTGTCTTTTTGGTTAACGGCAGTTGTATAGATATTTAAAGCATTCATATAATTTTGCTGTTGCTGAAGCTTTTCTTTTGACCAATCTTCTTGAGAATAGCTTGATCTTTGAGTTTCTATTGCATCTTCCCAATCTTTTTTAGCTTTTTTAGCTTCTTCAGAATGGCATTTGTCATAATTATCCTTTAAGGTATCTGTTTTAAATTCTGATTCAATTCCGTATTTGCTTAAAAATGTATTCAAATCGGCAGAATTGATATAATTCTGATAATCTGCATTGCTTACAAGAGCCTTACCTGCGGAATTAGTAATAATATACTGATTCTTATTATCTCCGTATTCGTACAAAACGGCTGCGGTTAAAGGAGTATTGTTGCTTTCTCCCGAGCTGTTGTAAGTAACAAAATTGTATTGAGATGAATTTAATGCGGAAATATATGCTTCACTAGCCTCTTGACTTCTTGTTGCAAGACGCATTTTTGCATTTGTGATTTGCTGAGATTCATATTCATTTGAGGTTAATCTTGCCGTTATGGTAAGCAATCTTGCCTGTGATGCTGACATTCCCATTTTTGCATGTTTCCTTTCAATAATTCTTATTACCCATGTAATCGGCAATGTCTGCGGTATTCTTTAATATTTTTGAGCAAATGTAAAGTTATGTAACAAAACTTATATAAATTGAATATAAAAAGTCAATAATTTTTTAAACGAGGTTTTTATTTATATGTAAGAGATAAATAAAGAAAAAAGAAAAACAAACCGTTTAATTAAAATTTAAAAAGAGAGGAACAAACTATGGCAACTGTGCTGTTATTTTCTGATGCAATTTCAAATACTTATAAAGATACTTCCGAAAGCTTAAAAGAAATCAAATTAGGCAACGGAAGACGAGTTAGAAAAACATTAACCGAAATGATGAAACAATCTTTCTTCCAAGGAGCAAACAGATTCGGTACAAACTTTATCGCATAAATAATAAAAATCGTTGGATTATATAGGAAAAACACTTAAAGGAAAACAGGAAAAAGGATAGGATAAACAAGGAATTAGGAAACATTTATTTGAAAAGACCCTCAAAAATTTGAGGGCTTTTTTATGCGCTTTTTAGGGCGTATAAATCATTTTCTATCTCTTTAAAATATTTGCAAAGCTTTTGATAATCTTCTTCGACCATCAATACTCCACGATACTTTGATGCGTTTGGAATTGATGAAATATAAAATGCATAGAATTTTCTGAAAAATTTTATTGCAACATTTTCCCCTCTCAATTCAATTTCTTCATCAAGATGATGTTTCATCATTTGCAATCTTTCAAAAATATCCGGAGGAGCAAGCTTTTCTCCCGTTTTAAAATAATGTTCAATTCTGAATATTAAAGTCGGATCTCCAAGAACACCTCTGCCTATAGCAACACCATCAGCAGCGCTTTGTTCCATACATTGAACGGCAGAGTCAATTGATTTAACGTCCCCGTTTGCAAATACGGGAATATCAACATTATTTTTCAAATCTTTAACCTTTGACCAATCAGCAGAGCCCGAATACATCTGCTTTCTTGTTCTTGCATGAAGTGTTATAAATTCAGCCCCCGCCTCCTGCATTTTTTGCCCGAATTTAACATAATTCATATTATCCTGGGTAAATCCGAGTCGGAATTTTACGCTCACGGGCAAATCAGTCCCCTCTTTAACCGCCTGAACAACATCATAAGCAAGTTCGGGTTCATTCATCAATGCGCAGCCGTCATGCCCGCAAACAACTTTTTTGACGGGACACCCCATATTTATATCTATAATATCTGCCAAGGGGGAAAGCTTTTTAGCTGCCGCATTCATCATATATGGCTTATGACCGCATATTTGATAAGCTATCGGATGATGAGAATTATCAAGTTTTAAAATCTCATTTTGATTTCTGTTCTGATTTAAAAACTCAGAACTTATCATCTCAGTCGTTAAAAGACAGGTCGGGGAATAATGCCTTACCATACTTCTTAAAACATAATCCGTTATTCCCGCCATCGGGGCAAGAGAAACGTTTGATTTTAGAATTTTTAATACCCTATTTTGAGGCGGCTGTTTTGTTGACATAATCCTTTAATTCTTTCGCACGAGATGCGGCATATTTTTTATATTCATCATCGGGAACATCAGATGATGCATACAATTCATAATATTTATACGCCTCTTTATAATTTTTCAATTCATCATAATTTGCAGCGATTGTATAGTTGCAAATTGTGAAATCTTTATTAAGCGCATAAGCACGCTTTAAATCCGCAATAGCTTCATTGTGCTTTTTCTGAGCATCATAAATCATACCTCTGTAATACAGGGCGTAATCATTATCTTTATCCGTTGCAAGAATTTTGTTAAACTCCTGCAAACTTTCATTATAATCATTTGCCTCGTATTTGTTTATGGCATCATTTAATAAATTTGATTTTTCGTTTTCGTTGATAGATTTCAAATATTCAACAGCTTGCTGATTATTTTTATTGAAAGCTATCGATTTGCCAAGGTAAATTTTAGCGTTGGCATAATCTTCTTTTTCCCCGTACAATGCCGCAATGTAATACGCAATATCAGAATCAAGCGGTTTCAAATCAAGAGCTTTTTTATAATATTCTATCGCTTTATCAATATTTCCGCTCTGCTGATAAGATGTTGCGACTCCGAGCATTGAATCAACAGTCGCAGGGACAACAGCCAAATAAGCTTTTATAGCTTCATCATATTTTTTATTGTTAAATAAATCGGCAGCCGTATTCATCTGTTTATCTGACTTCATTGATTTAATTTCAGCTATACGGTCTTTGATAGATTTTTCATTGGGATATTTTGCCTGTGCCGTATTTAAAGTAGCGGCAGCCTCATCTAAATATCCGCCCTGAGCTTGTGCTAGAGCTAAATTTATGTATAGTTCGGGACTTGCATCGTTGCCGTATATTTCCATAGCAGTTTTGTATGCATAAATTGCATCTTCCGTTTTTGATGCTTTATGAAGTTCAACAGCATAATCATAAATCATACCTGCTTGTGCATCCTGCGGATAATTAGCCTTTAAATAATCCACAAATTGTTGAGGAGTAGAGGATTTTTTCACATTTTCTATCATCTGTTTTTTTATAACGGGATTTTCGGGATCAACAGCCATAACCTTTTTATATCCCTCTTGCGCAATCTTATCGTCGCCTAACTTTTCATAACATTGAGCTCTGTATAAATTTGCATTGACATTATCCGGGTATAAAATCAACACGGATTCATAAGCCTTGATTGCCGTTCTGTAATCCTCTTTTTGTTGATATAAAGTACCTACATTAATTCTTGTATTGATATTTGACGGATCAAGAGTTTCGGCTTTTTTGTAATAAGTTAATGCCTCATCAAGCCTGTTTTCTTTTTGCAAAACCGCCCCCATATTTACATAATAATTTGCGTTGTCAGGTTCAGCCGTCAATTTTTTGTTAAAAGTTCGCTCTAAAACGTACAAAATATCTTTATCATCAGATGTTGCTTTTGATAAAACGTAGGAATATTCTTTTAAAGCCTCATCGCTTTTATCAATATCGTCAAGAGATTTTGCATAAGTTAATCTCAAATTAAGGTCCGATGAACTGACAGAAACGGCTTTTTTATAATATTCGGCAGCTTTTTGCTTGTTGCCTAAAATTGCCATAATTTCGCCGATTTGTTCAAAACTGCTTTTTTGCAATGATTTATCGCCTAAAGAATGACTAAATTCATAAACGGCAGCAGAGAAATTTCCTTCTGCTCTCAATTTTTTAGCCGTATTAAATCTGTTCTGCGGGGAACGGTCATAATTTATTTGCGATAAGCATTTATCAAGATTGCTTACAATCTGATCAATAGCCTGCGCAGAATTTCTTACATCCTGCTCCTCGGGATAATATCTCAAATAAAACAAAGCGCTTCTGTAATCATCTGCCGCCTTATCCCATGCTCTGTCTTTGTTGGCATATTGAGTACCACGTGCAAGATAAGCATTAACAAGCCCTATTCTTGCCGACCTGTCCATATAATTTATTCGCAAAGCATTTTTAAATTCCGAAATAGCCCCCGAATACTGATACTGCGACAAATAATTTTGTGCAAGATCAAAATGTTCCCTAAAATCAGCAAACGCACCGTTCGGATTTAATAAACAGATAGTGAGTAATAAAGCAGATAGCACTTTTAATTTTGTAATTTTCATACGCCTATTTTACTACAATTAAGAAAACATGTATATAGGTAAACAGGAAGCTTAACAGTCCGAAATAAATCATAACAAAAATGCTGCCATTAGTGAGGGCAATAATTATTTTTTTTAGTCATTCTGAGGCAAAGCGAAGAATCGCCTTGTCGTACTAATAGGTTTATAGGTTTATAAGTGTATAAGTTCATAAGTGAGTTACGGTCATTCTGAACGTAAGCGAAGAATCGCCTTGTCGTACTAATAGGTTTATAGGTTTATAAGTGTATAAGTTCATAAGTTCATAAGTTCATAAGTGAGTTACGGTCATTCTGAGCGTAAGCGAAGAATCGCCTTATTGTACGCATTTAAACTGCATGTTGCATATTTACCCTCCCCGACATGGACTCTGCCGAACAAAATGATTGAGTATCATTTTGTGAGAGTAATTAGGAGGGGTCTGTTCCCGTAGGACAATTGTTACATTGTCGAAATAGCACCTCAAAGATTTATTCATTGTCGGCATAGCAATGCCGACCTACTTTTAATCAATCTTTTATGCAAACAACACCTCTTGCGGCATTTGCGCTTCCGTAAATATCGTCCATAAAGCCGAATAACGACGAATTTTGAGAAAAACTTCTGCTGTATGCATGATTATTGTTCCAATCAGATGACCATAAATAAAATGAATCCGTATTCTCACTTATTCCTAAACTTTTATATATTTCTTTTTTGTTCGCCATATTTAACCCTGACCAAAAATCTTTTCCATAGCTTCCATTGCTGATTTCTACTCCATACAAATCAGATGCAATCTGTGCAAGTTCCACCATTGTCGGTAATCTGCCACCCTCAACTTTTTCGCAATAATCTTTCGCAAGCTGCCAGTTGTCATTATATGTGTCTGTTTGCATATTGTTAAATCCGCAATCTCCTGTTTCGCAGCCACGCCCGGTATACGTCGGCATTGTATAGTTCGGGTAAACTTTCTGTATTTCTTTTAACATCTCGTCATACGCCTGCGCACTCCCGCCTGCTGCTTTGCCTTTTATACACAAATCACCGACTTTGCCCGTGCAGCCTTTTGCCTTATCTTCCGCAGTCTGTAATTCTTTACAATCTGACGTTATATCTTCACGTCCCGTTAGTTTTTTATCTACCCTTACTGCTAATTTTGCCCAGCAGTCTTTTATTTCTATCTTTCCTCGTGCCAATATTTTCATTGTAAATTTGTCAAAACCGTATTTTCTCGTATTTTGGCATTTCGTTGATTGGCTCGTTTGACCACAGTTTGGCTCTTTATCACCGTTAACATCTACCGTTAAATAAATATATGAATTTGGCATACCAGCTTTTAATTCCGAATTTGAAAACGTCCATATCATTCCGTCTTTTGTAAAAATAGTTTTGCCGTTATCTTTTATTTCTTTAACATCCAGTTTACTCGCAAATAATGTTAATAGTTTATCTTGTGCATTATCTTTTTCACTTTGACCGTCTACATATTTCCATTTCTCACACCTTTTGTATACTAAGCCGTCATCTAGACCGACTCTTGCTCTTTGTTTAGGGTAACAATATTGATCATTTAATAAATCACTTATTATTGTTTCTGTTGTATAAAATGCTCTCTTTGCCATAACAACATTTTGATCAGGCAATAAATTGTGAATAATAGGCATGGATATTGCAGTCAGTATTGCTATTACGCCGAGTGCTATAAGTAATTCTGACAGAGTGAAAGCGCCGATTTTTGATTTGCGTTCACCATCCAGCCATTTCATGCAGTCGATTTGTTTCATTCATTTACCCTTTTATTAATTTATATAACCGATTTATACATCTATGCATGAATTAATAACATGTTTAGATGTATTAATCAATATTATAAAAATATATTGATAAAATGAAAAGATGATTAAAAACAGATTATCGACCATTTTAGGCGAACAAAGGATGAGAGTTTCAGAATTATCAAAATTGACGGGAATTAGTCAAAATGCTCTCAATAAAATTTACCACGACAAAACCAAAGGTATAGATTTTAATACCTTAAATAAAATATGCAACGTACTCCAACGCAATACTCAAGAGATTTTTGAATTTACTCCCGATAAATAACAAGCCCGATTAAATGCTCGTTTATTTACCGAAAAATCTCATAATTTTATCAAGCAAGCCTTCCGATTCTTCTGCTGAAGTATTATTTTCTAATTTGTCCAATTTATCTTTTATAATTTTATATTCAGACGGATCTTTTACGATTTCAAGGTAATGTTGATAAACCTCAATGGCTTTTGAAACAGCTTTTGTCTTTTCATAAGCTCTGCCAAGGCTTTTAAGCACTTCGACATTATTCCCGTCAAGTTCAGCCAGTCTTTGAAGATAATCGACCTGTCCTTGGTAATCGCCGATACTTTCTCTGTATGCGGCAAGTTTTCTCAATGCTTCTTTATTATTAGGATCTTTTTTAATAATTTTCACATAATATTCGCTTGCGTGATCTACTTCTTTATTATCTTCAAGCAATGATGCAAGTTCAAAGAGTAAATTTATATCATCATCTTTCATTTGAACCGCATTTAAATATTCATTAATAGCGATATCATAATTTTTTCTTAAAATATTATATCTGCCCCAATTTACATGTGCATTGTATTCATCACCTTTTTCATCGCAAATCAATGCACGCATCTGATAAGTCAACGGGGAATTAGGGACAAGTTTATCATACTCTTCAACGCATTTGAAAGCCTCATCAAACTTCTTTGAAGAATAATAGTACTGCGCCATCAGGGTGTAATATCTCGGATTTTGTTTTAAATCATCGCTCAAATTATTCAACTTATCATAAGCTTCATCAATTTGTCCGATTTCAAGCATACATTGGATTTTCAAAAGTTCATCTTTTGTATATTCCATTGCCTTTTTAGGATCTCCGCTTTTTAAATATATAGCGGCAAGTCCTTCATTAATCTTGTCGTCATCAAAGCCTTTTTGTTTTGCTCTTAACAGGGTATCAATTGCGCTTGAATATGCCTCATCCTGCAAATACATATCCGCAAGCTGCAAAAACATTTCTTCATGCACGTCTTCACCGTCAATCAATACGTTAAATTCATCAATCGCTTTCATTCTCTGCCCTGCCTGTTTATACAGGTTTGCAAGAGTAAATCTTGTCATTGCTGCCTGTGCGCCTTCAGATGCCAGAGATAAAGCCTTTTTAAAATCGCTTATTGCAAAATCAAGTTTGCCCTCGATTGAATTTTTATTCCCGCGGTATACGTAGAACTTATACGGATCAGAATCTTCATAAATCGTCATAAGCTGCTCATAAGCAAGCGGATTAGTTACATCTCTTTTTAAAATTTCGTTATAATATTTCGCTGCTTCTTCAGGCTTATCCAATATCAGCGACAAATGTCCGAGTCTTTCCAATACCCCCATATTGTCAGGATCTGACTCGTATTCTTTTTTATATTCGTTATAAGCTTCTTCGTATTGTTCGTTAGCTTCAAATTGTTCAGCCAGTAGCAAACTCATTTGTTTTAACTCCTTTTGAAATATTATTATGCAAGTCGATTATATCATCAATAAATCGATTGTACAAATAATGTCATACTATATTCGGGAACTTTCAAATTCTGCTAAGATATTATAAAATCTTTCAAGCTCATTTTTTGTAAAGCCGTTTTCACAATAGAAAGAATAATATCCGCTTTCGGCAGAGAAATCTGCAACGTAAATCAAGTCTTTAGTTCCTCTGATTTTGAAAGCAACATCGTTATCAAGTTTAATCTTTTTATTTACGGGATATTTTGTATAAACTCCGCTCATATTTTCGATTTCTTTATTGGTTTTTCTTAATATCAGCGTTCTTTTGGCATCTATCGGGTAAAAGACCTCTACCATTCCGTCCATTGCCCTTACGGAAATATTTGCAACGGGAAAAGTAACAGAAGATGCTTTTTGAGCGCATTCAAAATCTTTCCCGCAATCAGTCCACGGATTAGGCATCCCGATAAGATTTGATTTGGTTGCTGTTTGAACATTTGTACAGCCCGTAAAAAATATCAGTCCCATTAATAAAATTGCCGATAAGAATTTTTTATGCATTTAAAGCCTCCTCTTCTTCCTGCTGTCTGAATTGCATTTCATATAAATGTTTATAATGACCGTGTTCTATACTCATCAATTCATCATGCGTACCGAGTTCAACAAGTTCTCCCTCATTTATGACAGCAATTCTGTCGGCATTTTTAATTGTTGACAATCTGTGAGCAATGATAAATACCGTTCTGTTTTTCATAAGGTTATCCATAGCTTTTTGAACAACTGCTTCCGATTCATTATCAAGAGCCGAAGTTGCTTCGTCCAAAATTACAATCGGTGCATTTCTAAGCATTGCTCTTGCTATTGCAACCCTTTGTCTTTGACCTCCGGATAACGTCATTCCTCTTTCGCCGAGCAACGTTTCAAGACCTTGCGGCAATTCGGAAATTAAATCCTGCAAATGCGCATATTTTATTGAATCTGCAAGTTCTTCTTCTGTTGCATCGGGATTACCCATCATAATATTTTCTCTGATTGTACCCGAATACAGGAAATTATCCTGAAATACCATAGAAATATTATGTCTTAAAGATTTTATCGAATATTTTCTTACATCAATATCATCAATCATCAATGATCCTGACGTAATATCGTAAAATCTCGGGATAAGATTTACCAAAGTAGACTTCCCGCCGCCCGAATTACCTACGATTGCAAGAGTCTCATTTTTAGGTACCGTAAGATTGATATTTTTTAATATTGGCTGATTCGGAACGTATTCAAAGCATACATCTTTAAATACAACATCTTTATTCAAGCCTTTCAATTCAATCGGATTTTCGCAATCTTTAATTTGAGGTTCTAAATCAAACAGTTCAAATACCCTGCCCATAGCAACAAATATCGTTTGAATACCTGTTAAAGTGTTGCCCAAAGTTTTTACGGGTTTATACAATAATAACAATGAAGTAACAAATGATGCAAAAGAACCTGCCGTCATGTGCCCCGAATTGATAAGGTATGTACCGACGCCCAATACAATCGCAATTCCGAAAGATGCGATTAAATACATCAAAGGCGACATCCAACCTGCTCTTTTGTATAATGACATATTAACGTTAAATGACTGCCAAGTTTGATCTCTGAAATATTTATTCTGTCTGTCCTGCAATTCATAAGCCGCCATAACTTTGTTGCCGTTATAGGTTTCATTTATGTTTGTCGTAATATTACCGCCGATAACCATATTTTTGTTTGATGCGGATTTAATTCTTTTTCTTATTAATGCGACAGGCAAAAATGCCACGCACAATACCAAAACGCCGATTATTGCAAGTTCCCAAGAACTGTATAACATTACGGCTATCAAACCCAAAGCCCCGAACAAACTTGTCGTAATGGTTTTAATATTATCGACAATACCCGTTGATGCGGTTGCGGGGTCTGACATATATCTTGAAATTATGATACCTGATGAATTGTCATCAAAAAATTGCGGGTGCATGTGAATTAACCTGTCGAAAAGGTCAAATTTTACATCGTTTGTAATTCTTTGAGAAGTCCAAGTTGAAAGATATCCGTTTAAATATCTCAAAACACCTTGAACAGCAGCAAAAAGAATTACACCGAACGCAATAATAAATGCCATCTGAATACTTGAAAATGACAAATGTATTCCATGCCAATTGATTATAAAAGCCTTTCCGCCGATTACGTAATCCATATAAGGTTTAAGCGCAAACGCCGTAACACCATCTAACAAGCCTAACGGTATGGCAACAATAAACCCGAGCAAAATCCTGAACCAATAAGGCTTTATATAAGGGAAAATCCTTTTTAACAGCCAGCCGTATTTGAACGAATTTTGGGCGGTTGTAGCCTGCAATTTATACTTTGACATTATTTAATATCCCCTTTTATAACTGTAACTTTTTAAAACATTGTACCATAAAAACATTCTAAGCACACAAATGCTTAACATAACCTGCTCTAATATTAATTAATAAAGAAACAATTATACGTTTGCATGCTGATTTACATTTAAACGGTAAATTTCATTTAACCCCTCAAGCGTTAATATCGGGTTAATTTCTTTAAAATCATGTTTTAAATATGTAGCAATCAATCCGCTGTATCCGCCTGTTGCAATCAAAACGGCTTTTTCGCCAAGCTCTTTTTCACATTGTTCAACCAATCCGTCAACAGCACATGCACAGCCTCTTATTACACCTGCTAAAATTGCATCTTTTGTGTTGCACGCCAATGCACAAGGCGATATGGCAACTTCAATTTTGGGGAGTTTTGAAGTTGAGGAATAAAGACTTTTTAATTGAGTTTTGAGCCCCGGCATGATTATACCGCCGCAAAATTCTTTTTTTGAATTGATAATATCAAATGTCGTTGCTGTCCCGAAATCAACAACAATTACGGCGCTATCATACTTTTTAGCGGCAGTAGCTACATTTGCAATTCGATCTGCTCCGACTTCTTCAGGTTTATCTGCTACAATTTTTACACCGCTTTTAATTTTATCATTAACCATTAAAGGTGTTAGAGAAAAAACTTCTTTTACTGCATTGAAAAATTTTTCGTTAAGTTCTTCTACTACCGAACCGATTATGCATCCATCAATTTTATAACCTTTAAAAATAGTTTGCAAAAGCACTTTGTATTCGCCTTTGCTTAAATCTCTATCCGATGCGAGCCTGCATTCATTTACGTATTTGTTATGTTCAAACAGCCCGAGGGTAATATTTGTATTTCCGATATCTATGGTTAATAACATAAAATAATCCTTGAAAATTAAATTCAAGGATTATTCTATAATAAATGTATTTTCACCGCAATATCAGAAATTATTTTTGATGAACGTTAATTCCGAATGCTCCGCCCATATTAGGAGTACCTGCAGAAGCTTGCATTAAAGGATTATTAAAATCAAATAACGGTTTTTTAGTTGATTTTAACGCACGAGCCGCTTCAGCAAAATAATTTCTAAAGTTTGCTACACTGTTGCTTTTTGATTTTCCTGATATAGCATCGACTTTTCCATAGCCCATAATCAATTCCTCCATGTGAATTCATCTCTTATATATATAAAGTATTCTTTAATGGCCGAATTGACATAAAGCAAATAAATTGTTACATAACTTTACAATAAACTTTTTCAAAGGGGTAAGTCAAAGTAAATTGTTACATGTCCTTGACAAAATTTTATGAACACATAAAATAAAAGAGTGTTATTGAATACTAAGTTATAGTAGGATATATATGTAGACTAAAAAGAAAAGGAGATTAATCTCATGGCACGTGAACATTATGAACGTACGAAACCGCATGTTAACATTGGTACAATCGGCCACGTTGACCACGGTAAAACAACATTAACCGCTGCTATTACAGGTGTTTTGGCAGCAGCAGGTAAAGCAGATGCTAAGAAATTTGATGAAATCGATGCTGCTCCTGAAGAAAGAGCTAGAGGTATTACGATTGCTACAGCTCACGTAGAATATGAAACAGATAAAAGACACTATGCACACGTTGATTGCCCGGGACACGCAGACTATGTTAAAAACATGATTACAGGTGCTGCTCAAATGGACGGCGCTATCCTTGTTGTAGCAGCAACTGATGGTGCTATGCCTCAGACTCGTGAACACATCTTGTTAGCTAAACAGGTTGGTGTTCCCAGCATGGTAGTATTCTTAAATAAATGCGATATGGTTGACGATGAAGAATTGTTAGACTTGGTTGAAATGGAAGTTAGAGAATTGTTAACTTCTTATGAATTCGACGGCGACAACATTCCGTTCATCAGAGGTTCAGCTTTGAAAGCTTTAGAAGCAGTTCAAAAGAACCCGAAAATCCAAAGAGGCGAAGATAAATGGGTTGATAAAATCTGGGAATTGATGGATGCAGTAGATGAATACATTCCTACACCTGTCAGAGATTTGGACAAACCGTTCTTGATGCCTATTGAAGACATCTTCTCAATCACAGGTCGTGGTACTGTTGCTACAGGCCGTGTTGAAAGAGGTGTTGTAAAAGTTGGTGATGAAGTTGAAATCGTTGGTTTAGGCGAAACTAAGAAAACAACTGTTACAGGTCTTGAAATGTTCAGAAAATCTCTTGATGAAGGTGAAGCAGGTGATAACATCGGTGCTTTGTTAAGAGGTGTTGATAAAACTGAAGTTCAAAGAGGTCAGGTATTGTGCAAACCGGGTTCAATTCACCCGCATACACACTTCACGGCTAACGTTTACGTCTTGACTAAAGAAGAAGGCGGACGCCATACTCCGTTCTTCCCGGGTTACAGACCTCAGTTCTACATCAGAACAACAGACGTTACAGGTGAAATCAAATTCGACGGTCAAATGGTAATGCCCGGTGATAACGTTGTAATGGACGTTACATTGATTACTCCGGTTGCAATCGAAGAAGGTATGAGATTTGCAATCAGAGAAGGCGGCAGAACAGTTGGTGCCGGTGTTGTTGACAAAATTATCGAATAATTTTAAGACAATATAAAATCTAAAAAAGGCTCAGACATTTGTCTGAGTCTTTTTGTTTTGTGTCAATTTTTTAATAATTAGTCATATATGGCTTGACAACAGATTTTTATTATGATAATATACTTGTGGGGTAAATGTATATTTATAAGTCTTATCAAATCTGATGAGGCTTTCTTTTTATCTGTAATTTCTTAACCGTTGTTTATCAAAGCGATTTTTGCTATAATAAATTTATGAAAAGCAAGCTCGTACTCAAATTTTTAAGGAAATTATTTTTTGTAACTTTCGGAGCTGTAATTGCAGGTTTTGCTCTTGCATCATTTCTGTCGCCAAACAATATTATTGACGGCGGAGTAATCGGTGTTTCTATGATTTTGAGCAAGGTGTCGGGAATAAATCTCGGACTTTTGATTATGCTTTTAAACCTGCCGTTTATTTTGCTTGCGTGGAAGAAAATGGGAACACGTTTTGTTGTATTAACGGCTTACGGCAACGTAATACTTGCGATTTCGACCAATTATTTTCACGCAGTTCATGTAACTTCTGATCTGCTTTTAGCCACCGTTTTCGGCGGTATAATTCTGGGGGCAGGAGTCGGAACTATATTAAAAAACGAAGCATCATTAGACGGAACAGAAATTTTGTCATTAATAATTTCAAGAAAATTCGGATTTTCCGTCGGAGAATTTATCCTTATCATAAATATATTTATATACGTTGCGGCAGGATTGGTATTTAGCTGGGGCAGCGCAATGTATTCAGTTTTGACATATTTCATTGTGTCCCGTGTTATTGACAGCGTAATGGAAGGGTTTAACAGTTCAAAATCAGTTCGTGTAATAAGCGACGAAGCTTCCGTTATAGGCGAACAGCTTATTGAAAGGCTTGATATAAGCGTAACGTATTTGCAAGGAGTCGGTGGATATTCGGGAGAAGATAAAGATTTAATATATTGCGTAATATCAAGGCTTGAACTTCCCAAAATGCTTGATATTGTACAGGAAATCGATTCAAAGGCGTTCGTTTCGGTTGTTGATGTGCACGAAGTTTACGGAGGCAAATTCCGCAAGAAAATTTCCGGCAAGTAAATCTTTTGATTTTATATGAATAACTGGACAACAAATTAAAAATGTAATATAATTCTATAAGAAAAAGAGGATATAATTATGGCTAAAAATAATGATACGGTACCCATAGAGGTTACAATTTTAACTGCGGATCACGATATTAAAGGGGTTGTGCATGTTTCAAAATACACAAATACCAACCGTGAATTAACAGACTTGTTAAATGACAGAGAACGCAGATTTTTGGCTGTAACAAATGCCGAGATTTATCCTCGCACAGGCAATAAATCCCCGAGAAGATACAATTTCTTAGAAATCCACATGGATTATGTTTTGATGGTTCACCCGACAACTCAGGCTGTATTTAGAGATTCGGGCAAAACACAGGAAGATATCGCAAGATTTAGAGATTTAAGAGCAAAATTAAACCAAACTAAACCGTTCTAATAAAAAGATAAGTTTCGTTTTAGTTTAGTTTTCTTCTTTATACCCGAAACTTTTGAGTATATTATCTTTTTTACGCCAATCTTTTTCGACTTTAACTTCAAGTCCGAGGAATACTTTTTTCTCTATGATTTTTTCTAAATCCAGTCTTGCTTCGGTGCCGATTTTTTTCAACAATTGTCCGCCTTTGCCTATCAGTATGCCTTTTTGGCTTTTGGTTTCGCAATAAATTGTTGCATAAATTTTATCTATATCTTCAAGTTCTGAATATTTATCAATCTTTACGGCAACCGAGTGAGGAATTTCATCAGATGTATTTAAAAGAATTTTTTCCCTTATAATTTCTTCCGCAACATCACGCATGGTTTCGTCCGTTACAACATCTTCCGGATATAAAATGTCGCCCTCAGGAAGTTTTTTATAAATATTATTTAATAACGTATCAATATTTCTGCCCGTTTTGGCAGATATTTTAACAACAGGCAGATTTTTATCAAACATGGTTTTGTAACTCAAAAGGTTTTCTTCCACAATCTCGTGCTTTTTGATTTTATCAACTTTGTTCATGACAATTATCACGGGGATATTTGTTTTTAAAAGATTTCTTGCAATCCATTTATCGCCTTTTCCCGCACTTGTCGAGCCGTCAACCAGAAAAAGTATCAAATCCGCATCAGGCAAAGCTATTTTAGCTTCATCGAGCAAAAATTCACCTAGCTTGTTTAAAGGTTTATGAACCCCCGGAGTATCTACAAAAACAATCTGACCATGACTGTCGGTTAAAATTCCTTTAATTCTTTTTCTTGTAGTTTGCGCTTTATCCGTTGCAATTACAATTTTTTGTCCGAGAATTTTATTTAAAAGGGTAGATTTCCCGACATTCGGGCGCCCTATTATTGTTACAAAACCGCTTTTCATAGGATTATTGTAACATAAATTTACCAAATATTAACAAAGTAGCAAAATTTTTTATTCTGGTCTATTATATTTAATATAGTGTAGTTTCTAAAATTATATAGCAGGGAATATGATAAATAAAAAAATTATAACAGTAGCCGCTCTTTCGACTGTCTTGATTGTCGGAAATTCAGTATTGGCAAGCTCGAGTGATTTGCTTCGTATGGATTTAAAAAAGGCTGCATCTGACGATACGGTTGACGTAACATTCTACACAACGGGATCATCTTCAAATAATACCGTTGTTACAAGAAAATCGGGCAACACTTATGTTGTATTGTTACCGAATGTTGCGGGAAATCAATCTGTTGTTCCGTCATTGGGCGGAGTAAAAGATTATATAACCGATGTAAAAATTAAAAACGTTGATGACGGCATAGGCGGCTATACAAAAGTTACATTCAGCACGACAAAACCTGTTAAAATTCATACCTACTCTAAAAAGACGGCTCCTCTAACAAAAGCTCAGCAGGAATATAAGTCTTTAATTGCTCAAAACAGCAAATATGATCCGAATAGGAAAATGGAAAATTTCAAAAAGACGTCTGCTCCTGCTATTCGCCAAACTCCCGTTGCGAATAAAAATAACGTAAAAGCTGCCAATTCTAATGTAACAGCAGCTAAAAAACCGCAACAAGCAGCTTCTCAAACTAAAAATAATAATATAAATAAAAACAATATATTAAATACAGTTGCAAAACATACCCCGATTATTAATCAAAACACACTAAAAACACCCGTAAAACGGGTAAAAGAACAACCTGTTAATAAGGTTAAAATTGCACAAAATACTACCTCGAAACCTGATGTGCAAAAACCTGTAATTCCCGCACCTGTAGCAGATCTCGCAAATAATATTTCTAAGCAGGTAAATAATAATGCGGCAACAACAGACAAAACAGCTAAAAAAGCAAATACTTCTGCAAAAAATACAAAAAATATTAAAACTACACAAAATAACAAAGTAAAAGTTAAAACAGAATCCAAAGGAATACCGTTTATCCCTATTGCGGGCGCATTGTCCGTTGTCGGTCTGTTTGTTCTGGGCTGGTTCTTTAACTTAATTGCACGTGCTGCGGGCAAAAATTCCAACAAATTGAAAGAATATTTAGCCAATTACAATTCTAACCAAAGCGCAAACAATAACGATTATTATAACAAAATCGCAAATGATGATAATTTAAGCTGGCAAGAGAAATACAAACTCTATTCTGAAAAACAAAATGATGAAGTAAAAAATAAGCCCGAAACCGACGTATCTTATGTCGCAGGCTTAAACAGCTCTAAAGGTGTAATTGTTCCCGATGATTTGAATAAAAGAGTTGCTCAAATGGAGCATGCCCTTTCTCAAACACCTGACGTTAAACCTCCCAAGACTGTTTCAAAAGAAGTTCAATCAGAAGATGATGCAATCACACAATCTATGTCCGGTTTGAAATTGAAATCTTTTGCAAAGCATATTAATTTGAATGAAACAAACCGTGAACAGGTATTTAAGACAAGCCATAAACACAGCGAGCCTTTAAAAGAAGGTCAATTCGTTAAATTGAAACCGTCTGCATTGTCAATGAGCCATAGAAATGTTGCTTACTCTGGCTTTAACATTTCAGATTTGGTCAGAACAGGCAGAAAATACCTTAATCCGAACCAAGAGGAGTCAAATATGAGTAAGAAAAAAGAACAGTATAAAATGTCATCATTGAATGAATATTTAGATATTCTTGATTCAGAAAACTCAAGCAGCGCATCTGATGTTGAACAAATTTCATCTCTTGTTCCGAAACAGAGCCGCAACATGATGGGTATTACCAATCCGATGGCAGGAAAAAGATCTTCTTTCAAACATTCTTCTCAAAAGTCAGAATTAAGCAATAATATTTCCGTTAAATCAAAATATAATATCGACGGCGAAAAAAGTATCTTAGCGATTGAGCTTGACGGAATTTCGGCAATCATCGGCAAGGTCGGCGAAAATATTTCGGTATTAAAGAAATTTGATAAAGTAGTAAATAAACCTTTGCAGGTAAGACGTGATTACGGGAATGTTTATATTGTAAAAATGGGCGGATTCAAATGTCTGGTAGATGTTTCCGACAGCAAGATGGGAACCCTGCTTGAAATTTAATCGCATTAAACCGATAAAATGTTAAAAAAAATAATTGTATACACATGTTTAATTATAGGATTGGGAGCTTTGATTTTGGGGACATTGTCCCGCAAATCGGATAATTTTGAGCATATTCAATTTGCATCATGGGGTTCAGAATCAGAAGTAAACATTCTTAAACCGATTATAAAAGACTTTGAAAATAAAAATAATGGAATAAAAGTCGATTTTATGTATATTCCGCAAAATTATTTTCAAAAACTTCATCTTCTGTTTGCCTCAAACACTCCGCCTGACGTTGTATTCATAAATAATTTAAATTTGCCCGTATTTGCAAATGCAGGTATGCTTGAAGATTTGACCCCGTATTCTGAGGATTTTGAGTCTGATAAATATTTCCCGCAATCTTTAAAATCACTTAGTTGGCATGGGATATTGTACGCTATACCAAGAGATGTTTCAAATACTGTAGTTTTTTATAACAAATATTTATTCAAAAAATACGGCGTACCTTATCCGCAAAATAACTGGGATTTAAACGATTTACTAAATAAAGCGGTCAGAATTTCACACCCGCAAAATCAAATCTACGGAATATCATTTGACGAATTGCCGCTTTTATATTTACCGTACCTGCTGGCATACGGTGGTTGGAGCAAAGAAGATACCCTAAATTACTTTAAAAAAGATGTCCTAAACAAAATACCGAATAAAAAAGGACTACAATTTTATGCAAATTTAAGAAAAAAATACCACGCAGCACCCTCAAAAAGCGAAATCGCAAGCGCTACATCAGCTCAAATGTTTTTGCAGGGGAAAATCGCAATGCAGGTATCAGGACGTTGGCTTGTACCAAAATACAGACAAGAAGCAAAATTTGACTGGGATATTGTGCAATTTCCGTCCGCAAATAAAAGCACAAAAAGCAAAGTCTTTATGGATTCATCAGGTTGGGCAATCTCAAAAAATTCAAAACATAAAAAAGCTGCTCTAAAACTTATTATGTATCTGTCATCAAAAGAAAGTTCTCAAAGATTTTCGGAAACAGGCTTGATAGTGCCTGCAAGAAAAGACTGCGCATATTCAAAATATTTTTTTGATAAACAGATGCCGCACAATTCTAAAGCATTTTTAGATGCGGCACAAAACTCAGTACCAACCCCCGTTACACTTGATTATCCCGAAATTACGGATTCTTTGAAAAGCAGGGTCGAACATTTATTTAACTAAAAAAAGCGGACACTTATTAAAAGGAGCCCGCTTTAACATAAAATCTTTTTTATTAACTTTTCATTGATTTTATGATGTCATCAATATTTACATCAGGTATAGATTTAATCTTTTCATACATAGCATCAGCTTTTTGGCAAAGCTTATTGATAAATTTCATCGGCGTTTCGATAAACGGAAGTTGTGTATAGTCTTTCATTTTATACCCGAGAGGATTGTTTGTTGTATAAACGATTCTGCCTTCTAATCTGTTTTTCCCGTGTCCGAAAAGTATAACGTCAACAGGATTATCTTTTTGTTTTTCTATAATCTTGCTGAAATCAAGCCAATCTTGCGGCTTTAAAACCCTTCTTAAAACATCTTCTGCGCCCGAACCGTTACAAATACCGGTAAAAGATTGTTGCGGCTTTGTACATTGATTATTTATAGCACTTACCTGCATGAATTTACTCCTTGTTTTATGACTACAATAACATATAACGCACATAAAAAATATTTTTGCTATTATTTGCCTTGATTATGAGTTATATTTAAATTATTATTATAATGCAATAAGGAAGAAATTAAAGAGGGAAAAATGCTTGATATTAAATTAATAAGGGAAAATCCTGAAAAAATAAACGAACTTTTAAAAAGAAGAAATCCGCAATGGTCAATTGACGAGGTTTTGCAAATAGATGAAGAAAGAAGAAAAATTCAGACAAAAGCAGATGAACTTCGTGCAAAAAGGAAATCCGAATCTCAAAAAGTCGGAATGATGAAGAAAAACGGCGAAAATACCAACAAATTGCAAGAAGAAATCAGATATCTTGCAGTTGAAATAAAGGAACTTGAAGAAAAACAAAACGAACTTGATGCAAAGCAAAGAGATGTTCTTCTTCATATCCCCAACATTCCCGATGAAACAACACCCATCGGAAAATCGGAAGATGATAACGTAGTTGTATCAACATGGGGTGAGCCTACAAAATTCGATTTCAAACCCCTTGCGCATTGGGATTTGTGCGAAGCTAAAGGGCTTGTTGATTTTGAAAGAGGCGTAAAACTTTCTCAATCAAGATTTGTGCTTTATAGAGGTAAAGGAGCAAAACTTGAAAGAGCCATTATCAACTTCTTCCTTGATGAACATACACAAAATCAGGGCTATGAAGAAATATTACCTCCCTTTATGGCAAATGCGGCAACAATGACAGGAACAGGACAATTACCGAAATTTAAAGAAGATATGTATAAATGCGAAAACGAAGATTTATACTTAATTCCGACAGCAGAAGTTCCCGTTACAAATATTTATTCAAACGAAATTTTATCTGAAGATGATTTGCCTAAATATATGACGGCTTATACACCTTGTTTCAGACGTGAAGCAGGTTCGGCAGGGAAAGACACCAGAGGTTTAATCAGAGTTCACCAATTCAATAAAGTAGAAATGGTTAAATACACCACTCCCGAAACTTCAAAACAGGAGCACGAAAAATTAACCGAGGACGGCGAAAGAATGCTTCAACTTTTGGGACTTCCTTATAGAAGGGTTTCATTATGCACGGCTGATATCGGTTTCAGCGCAAACAAATGCTGGGATTTAGAAGTTTGGCTTCCGTCATACAACGATTACAAAGAAATTTCAAGCTGTTCGAATTATGGCGATTATCAGGCTCGCAGAGCAAATATTCGTTATAAAGAAAAAGCAACGGGCAAAACAAGATTTGTACACACTATTAACGGATCGGGTCTTGCCGTCGGCAGAACATTTGCAGCAATCGTAGAAAACTTCCAGTTAGAGGACGGAACAATCATAATTCCTGAAGTTCTTAGAAAATATACGGGATTTGACAGAATCTAGAATTATATTTTTTATGTTGTAAGAAGGTAATATTGGTCTTATGAAAAGAACGGAATTTATTAAAGCAAAGAGAATTGTCGTAAAATTCGGAACAAATGTGCTCAGAAACGACGACGGGTATATTTCTTTGCCGAGGGTTTATACTTTTATTGAAGATATAGCCCGCCTTGTAAAATCAGGAAAAGAAGTCATTGTCGTAACTTCCGGCGCAGTAAGTCTGGGCAAAAAGCGTTTGGGGCTTGAAGATACTTCAGGGACGGCTCTTAAACAGGCATGCGCAGCAATAGGACAGGGCAAATTGATGTCTATCTATGAAAACGGTTTTGATGCGTACGGTTTAACCGCTGCACAGATTCTTTTAACCGAAGATGATTTTTCAATTCGCCAGAAATATTTAAGCATAAGAACAACATTTAACAAATTGCTTGAACTCGGTGTAATTCCGATTATAAACCAGAATGATACCGTATCGACATTGGATGTTGCACTAAGATATGTCAAAGAGGATATGCAGGTTTGCTTTTCCGATAACGATAAATTGTCTGCACTTGTTGCAAGTGAACTTGATGCGGGGCTGTTGATTATCTTATCAGATATTGACGGATTATATGATGATAACCCTAAGACTAATCCTGATGCAAAACTGATTAAATCCGTAAAAAAAGTTGATGACAATATTATGGCTCTTGCTTCGGGCGCATCCGACGGCGGCAGAGGAGGAATGGCTACAAAATTGCAAGCAGCCAAACTTGTTACCCGTTTCGGCGGAAAAGTCCTCATTGCAAACGGCAAAATACCTTATGTTATTAAAAGAATTTTTGACGGTGAAGATTTGGGTACAATGTTTTTACCGTCTGATAAGAATTTGTCCGACAAAAAGCGCTGGATAGGCTATGCAACAAATATTACGGGAAAAATTGTCGTAAATGACGGCGCTAAAAAAGCGTTAATTTCTCAGGATAAAAGCCTTTTGCCTATCGGAGTTGTTAAAATTAAAAACACGTTTGGCAAAGGAGATGTCGTATCTATCCTTGATGAGCAGGGCTGCGAATTTGCAAGGGGAATTGTTAACTATAATTCGGACTCATGCAAAAAAATTCTAGGCAGCCACTCGGATAACATAGCTGATATCCTCGGATTTAAAAATTACGATGCAATTATTACAAGGGATAATATTACAATTCTGTAATCATTCCGACAAAATAGGGTAAGCAAACATGGAATTTATTGATATTGCAAAAAACGCAAAAAAAGCTTCGCTTGAAGCCGCAAAACTTGATACCGAAACAAAAAACAAAGCTTTAAAAAGTATTGCGGATAATCTTGAAAAGCACACAGATGAAATATTTGAGGCAAATAAGCAGGATTTAGAAAATGCACAGCTGCTTGTACAAGACGGAGAATTATCGCAATCGGCTTATCACAGACTAAAACTTGATATCCCCAAAATGAGGGATATGATTCAAGGAGTTCGTGATGTTGCATCTCTTGATGATCCGATAGGAAAAGTTATGCTAAAAAGGGAGCTTGATAAAGGCTTAGTATTAGAAAAAATTTCTTGTCCCATCGGGGTATTGGGGATTATTTTTGAGGCACGACCTGACGTTATTTCCCAGATTTCTTCACTTGCCATTAAATCTTCTAATGCCGTAATTTTAAAAGGCGGGAAAGAAGCAATAAATACAAATAAAAAAATTATGGAAATAATGACAAATGCGCTGGATAGTGTTGACGGATTTCCTAAAAATGTCATACAGCAGGTATTTTCACATGATGATATTTCTCAAATGCTGCAATGCGACAAATATATCAACCTTATTATCCCCAGAGGCAGCAACAAACTTGTTCAATACATAAAAGAAAATACAAAAATTCCAGTTCTCGGGCACGCAAGCGGAATTTGTCATATTTTTGTAGATAAAAGCGCTGATTTAGATACCGCAATAAGAATTATAACCGATGCCAAAACACAATACCCGAGCGCTTGCAATTCGGTTGAAACACTTTTAATACACAAAGATTTCCCTAAAATTGACGAACTTCTTGCATCTTTGCAATTGTCGGAAATCAAACTTGTATTCAAGCCCGAAGGCTGGGATATCGAATACGGGGATAAAATTCTTGCTGTTAAATATGTTGAAAATATTGATGAAGCGATAAAACACATAAATACATACGGCTCAGGGCACACAGATTGCATTATCACGCAGGATAACAATAACGCCGAAAAATTTATGAATGAAGTAGATTCATCAGGCGTTTATTGGAACGCTTCAACAAGATTTGCCGACGGTTTCCGCTACGGATTCGGAGCAGAAGTCGGAATTTCAACAAACAAAACCCACGCAAGAGGACCTGTCGGGCTCGAAGGGCTGACAATTTATAAGTATAAATTGATTGGCAACGGACAGGTTGTTGATGATTACGTAAAAGGCGTAAAACATTTCCACCACAAAGATTTACCTTGCGAATAGATGATTTAAAAGATTAAACGCTGACAGCAATTGGAAATTTAGTTTGCAACTGCTGTTTTGCTTTCTTTATACTGTTTCAAACAGCATGCCAGTTGATCGGGACAGCTTGTTGTTTTTCCGCCGCATTGAATACCGTTCAAGCGTTCTATGACATCATCAATTTCCATACCTTTTATCAAGCTTTTTATGCCTTTTAAATTGCCGTTACAACCGCCCATGAAATCGGCATCAACAATTTTGCCGTCCTCTACTACTATTTGCATTGCTCTACAGCATGTGCCTTGCGGCTGATATTGTATTACTTCCTGTTTGCTCATTTCTAAATCCTTTTTCTTATATTATTTTTTACTACGACATTATAGCAGTAAAATCGACAAATTTTTGATTTGTAAATTTTTTCTTAATGTTTTAGTAAAAATACGCAAAAAATATTTTTTGATGTTTTAAAGCAAGCATGAAAATTTATAGAATTAATAACTACGCAAGTTTTACAGGGGTTAGACAGGACAGAAACGCTGTCGAGCAATTAAAAAAAGACAATGCTTATGATTTGAATTTACCGAATCAGCGCAGAATTTCGAACGCAATTGATGAACTTTCCAAAGTGAAAGGCGAAGATAACATCAATTTCTTACTTGATGTGTCCGAGAAATTGCGCTACGGAACAAACATCGATTTGGACGGCAAAAAATCTTACAATGATTGGCGTGCCAAATTAAATCAGGCTGCATTGAAATCTTACAATTTGTCTGATAAATCCGTTCAGGAACGTTTGGCAGGCAAAATTGACAAAGTGTTGAAAGAAAAAAGGGAAATTACTCCCGAAGAACAGCAAATAATGGCTCAAAGAGGCCAATTGCTTTCATCTGTCGATGTAGAAGCTTTGCAGAAAATTAAAAACCCCAACATGAAAAATCTTAAAAGGAATTTGGATTACTTCATTGTATCATCTGAAGTTCCGACTGCTCAAAAGTTATACATTCTTAAAAGATTGAACTATTTAATGAGTGATGATTATAAAATCAATCCTCAATTAAGCGATAAAAAGACTCAGGTATTATCAGAAATCGTAAACGATATCGTTATCAATACACCCGAATCAAAAATTCCCAATATCAAAATTATCAACCAAAGACAGCATGGTATGTGTGCGGCAATTTCAGTTTGCCGTAAAGCTTTAGCTTATGAAGATAAAGCAAACTATGTTGATATGGTTTTATCAGAATTGGATGACAGCGATTATATGCAGGTTTATGACCGTTCTCAGCTCGGTCAGCATAAAAAAATCCCTATACCCAAGGCATATATTGATTATGATTACGCATTAGAAAAAGGTTACAGAATCGTAGATGCATCCGTCATGAACTGGATGAATGCCGCAGATACATCAGGCGCATTCAATGATGTATTGGGCTCTTATTCAACATTTGACAAAGAGCATTACGGAACATTTGCCGATTCTCATATTCATAAAGATATTGACGAACAAACCGAAAAATATCAAGATTACTACAGAGCATGCAAAAAATCCAAAGATGCGGCAGCTGCATGCAAAAGAAATAACGTTGTAAAGAAATACTTTGCATTGAGAAAAAATTCCGATGATGCGGAAAGAATTAAACGCATTCAAAGCGATAAAAGAGTTTTGCACGGTTTGATAAGCCAAATTGCTCCGACTCTTTCTGCTGATGAAGTTCGTGTAATTTCAAACGATTTAACATCTTTAAGCGTAAATTTTTCTGATGATATAGCAAAAATGGATTCCTCAAAAAGAGAATTTGCTTTCATTCCCAATGAAGAAGACGATGTTAAACAAGAAAAAATTAAAAACTATTTAAATGCAATACTTCCCGAAAATAAAAATTCTAAAGTATTGAACGATAAGGTTGCCGAATTGCTTGATTTGGCAGAAGATATTCAAAACAGCAATAAAACACACACCCAAACACCTGCGGGCAAATATATGCTCAACAAACAACTGTTTGATGCTGCTGCAGCCTATAGAACTCAGAACGAATTTTCTCTGGATATCCCCGAAAATCTTTATCATCAAATGATAAAATATAATATCCCCGATAATGAAACATACCTTATCGACAATTTGCACAAATTGAGCGAAAGTATTCGTTCGGGCAAAATCAATCCCGAATTAAAAGAACAATTATATAAAAACTTTGCATCTGAAATCCAAGACCATAATCCCGATCTTAAATTTAATTCACAATCGGATAAGGTTCTTGCAGGTGTACTTGATGAATATGCAGATTCTGTCAATATGATGATGACAACATTTGCTGATGATATTTACAGATCGTTATTGGCAGGCGACAGAAAAACATTTTTATCTACCCGATTAAAAGCGGTTAAAGATGAAATAGACCAAACAAAAGACAAAGAAATTATTCAAAATACGGCATCCGTACTTAAAGTAAAACCCGAAAGAAAAGCCGTATCAGAAATTCTGCAAAAATATATCGACAAACTTGAAGATGAAAAATGCACCGACCAAGAATATTTCGACATAATGAATAAATGCGGTCATAAATCAAACCTTATGGATATGAAAGGGGTTTTTGATAATGCATTCGGTTTAATTAACGAATACCAAAGCGCAGATTATATTGCCGGGTTTAATGTTATGAACGGTGCAAGCGCAAATGCAGACCTTGGAATCACAAATAATTTATACGCAGTAATTGCAAAAAGTTTTAATAACATGTCTATGATTATTAAAACATTGCAAGATAGCGTTCAAATTTACGGAAAAGACGGATCATTATTAAATTCGGCAGATCCCAAATATGCGGTTTTAAAGAAACTTGAAAATTCGGGCGAAATCGCAACGGACAAAGAATTAAGAACCTTACAAAGAAAATTTGATGCATTCTACAAAAACAGAAATGCAGACGACGGTTCAAAGGTTTTATTTAAAGATATGCCCAAATATTTAACAACTTTTACGCCTTTTGAAAAAGAAGCGTTAAATAAATACCGTGCTCATATCAATTCATGGTATAGTGCATCTTCAAGAGATTTAAACGACATTTACAAAGAATTGAAAGAACCTCTTGAAGAATTGAGCAGAGAAATCGGCGTTCAAAAAGGTGAATATTGGACAAAAGAAAATGACAGCGGACTTATGGAGAACCAAGCCGTTAAAATTTTCGAACACATGACAGACCGTCCGTATTACAAAGAAAGCAACACCCGCAGAGGCGTTGAAAAAATTAAAAATTCTCCGTATTCGGGTTCTTCAATGTCATCGGTTTCAGATACCGAAGCCGCAATGCACGCACAGTATGTAGCAGACGTTAAGCCCGTAACTTTGACACTTCAAGATACAAGTGTAGTCAAAGATGCAATATTCCACGACAACACATGGGGCGCTGCAGAGCACGAAAACGTATGGAAAGATAAATACGGATTAACAAGAACCGACTATTCAAACGAATACGGCGGTCAATTAGGATACATTACAAATGAAATGTATCAAAACGGTAAATTAGCCGAAAACTTAATTGACAGAAGCGGCAAATCCGTACCTCACGGCATTCCGTCAAAGATGTACAGAAAATTAGCACCCGGAAGCGATGAAGAATATACATTCCAATTGCTCAGAGATTTCATTTTGCAAGGTGTTTCACCTAGCGCAATGACAACTGCTAAAAGCATAAAACAAAATATTCTTCTGCCCTCATCAGGATACGTTGATGAATTGAGCAAATATGCCCAAAATATGAGCAGAGATGAAATTAATGCCGCATTCAAACGAATTGAAACGGCAGGAAACGCTTCAAGATCAAAATACAAAGAATTTTTGAAACAAATTCAAGGCGATAACAGTTCATTTAACAGAGGTATTGACTCTAAAGAAAAATATGACAAACTTCCCAAAAACGATAAACTTCGTTTGATGTGCGAAAAAGTTGCGATTATCAAATCGTACGATAATATTCCCAATATCGACGTATATCACATGGAAGTAAAATCTCAAAAAGATATCAAATATTTGCAGGAACAGTTGAGAAAATCTGCAAAAGACAATTTTGACTACGTTTTAGGCAAAAATGACGAAGTCATGAGATACGGCACCGAAAAATCAAGGAGAGCCGTATATGCCGCATTGCAAAAATTATCATCCGAAAACGGTTTAGGCATGAAATACGAACAGATGGTAAAAATTGCAAATTCAATGAAAAAACCGCAAGACGGCAAATTTGACGGAAGTATTTCTCATACGACAGATTTGATGACCGAACAATTTGCTCAAAGCCTTAAAGCGAAATACGGTTCAAAATTAACAGATGATCAAATTAAACAAACGGCAGACAAAGTTAAATCTATCTTAAATTCTAACTTCAAAGTTAGCGCAAATGACGTCAAAGCATACTTCTCAAGCGGACGTAACGGGCATCTTGCCGCTTGGATTGACAGAGAATTTGCACCCGAAACAGACGAAGAATTTGCCGAAATTTTATCAAAATTAAGAAACATGACAACCGAAGAATTTAATAAGAAATACTCATCAACTGTAACCGACGAAGATATGGGTATCAACAAATTAAACGGTTATGATATCGTAAAAATGATTAGAAGCGGCAACAGCTCTATCAAAAATTCATTCATAAATACAATATTCTCAGAATCATATTATAAAGATATTCAGGAAAGCAAAGTCCGTCCTTACTTTGACTTGAAAAAATATTCAAGAAATTTAAGTTCGGGAACTTATGTAGGCGGCAAGAGATCATTTGACGACTTATACAGCGATTTCTACTACAGCCTTTCATCTTTGGAAACCAAAAAAGCTTTTGATAAATACAAAGATGAAATGTTCAGAAAATACTTTGTATTCCCTGCATATCCGATGGTTCAAATATCATCGGAAGAATCACTTGAATCTTCTTTAAACACTTTCTATGACAAAATAGACAATTACATGTCTTATGTTTACGCATACAAAAATCAGGAAAAATCTTTAAATAAAATTACCGAGTTGAAAAAATACACCGATACACTTGATAAGAATAAAGATTTAACCCAAGGACAGTATGAAAAAATCGTTTCAACACTTGATAATGTTCTTGCCCTGAACAAAAACGATGAAACATTCAAAGATCAAGTTGAACAGGCGCAGGAAATGTTCCAATCGGGAACGAAATCAACTGCACAGTATTCGCAGCTTATTAATTCATTGTACGATACTTTCAAAATGTTTGAAACAACGGCAGATAACAAAACAATGAGCGAAGCGGCCGATATCGCATTAGAAAATATCGACGTGTTCAAAAAGACTTATGTAATGAATATTTTTGAACCGAAATATCAGTCAAGAGCATTTGAATTGCTCAACAAATGGATTTCTGCACGTTCAAAAGCAATGAAAGCCCGTGAAGAATTTAATTCCACAATGAGCGAAAACAGTTCTGAATTATCACAGCAAATATCAGAAAAACTTAATGAAAACTTGAAACTTTCTGATGAATATTATAATCAATTCAAAGAACTGTTCTACAAACACAGATTGCTTGAAACTCCGGAGCATCTGTTAAAAGAATATTTGCTTTTATGCGCAAAAGATGCAAGAACTCCGGGCGTTACAACAGCAGGCAACAACAAGGAAAAAGCTAAAGAAGAACTTAATGAATTGCGATCAAGCTACAAAGATAACCTTTCAAGCCTTTTATATATGGCTGATATGCAGGAATTGCAAACCCTGCTTATGGACTGCGCAAGCGAAGGTAACTTGAATGCCGTAAGAAACGCTTTCAAATCTTCAACTATTGAATTGAAAAACGGCACGGTAGTTCCTATGGATTCTGACGATGGACTTCGTATCATTTTAAGTCCCATGCTTGCAGAGAAAAATCTTGAAACGGCTGCATTATTCTTAAATCAATTAGGTTTATCCGAAAGAGTTTGCGATATGCTCACTAAAGATAATTCTTTAAAAGAAGCATACAAATGCTTTGACAGAATCCAGAGCATTTTAAAAAGCACAAACGCACAGGTTAAATTTGCTCAAGATGAATTTAAGAAACTCGGAAACTTCGACAATGATCCTAATGCCGAACAAATCGTAGAAGATTACAGGCAAAGAGTTATTGCAAAAATCAACAAAACGAATTTCAGAGCATCTAAAGACATCTTTAATGCGGCAATAGATGATGCAATAAAAGAAATGAAAGAAAACCCGCAACTGTCAAAGACGATTCAACTGGGTTCGCATGTTGATCTTGCATCTTCAAGCCTGAGACATGTAATTCAAGACAACATTGATTTACTTCAACAGCCTTTGAGAACAATTCAGGTTGAATATGACTTGCTGCAAAAATTACAGCTGCCCGAAAATTCACCCGTAATAAAACAAGCTGAAGATTTTATAAACAAATTAAACGAATTGCTTGAATATGAGAATAATCACGTAAAAGCTTATCCTTACATCGGGATTGAACCTAAACAGGGATAATAATAAAGCAGGATTTTGTTCACTAAAGCAAAGCAGGAAGAATTAATAAATAATTTGAACGTTAATTTTTCTTGCTCTTGCTTTGTTGTCAAAATCGACAAGAACAATTTGCTGCCATTGCCCGAGTTGAATTAAGCCGTCAATTAAAGGTACATAAGTTGAATTTCCGACAATAGATGCTCTGATGTGCGCATAACCGTTTCCGTCATGCCACATTGAATCGTGGTGATATTCCTGATTTGAGGGAACCAATTTTTCCATAACTTCAGGAAAATCAACAAGCAGCCCGGGTTCAAATTCAATATTTGTAACAGAAACCGTACTGCCCTGCGCATATACATATATCATTGCGTTTTGCAATTCATGACTGTATACGACATTTCTGATTTGCGGTGTCAAATCAATAATGTCGGTATTTCCTTTTGTATGTACCGTAAAATTTTCATTAATTACTGTCATAATATCCCCAAATATGCTTATATCATACAAAAGACATACCGAAATTGCAAATATAATGGTTTAATCTTTTGAGGTAATGTAAAATTTTACAAATACCCTAATAATAGATTTAAATAGGAGGAAAAATTATGAGAACGCTACAAATTATTTCCTATATTCTGGTTTTAATCGGTGCGCTGAATTGGGGACTTGTCGGGCTTATGGATATAGATTTGGTTGCACTTGTATTCGGACAGATGACCATTGCTGCCAGATTTATTTATACAATCATAGCAATTTCAGCAATACTTTCACTTATAACATCATATAGGGAAATATTTTAGTTTAAAAAACTATTTCCCGTAATACATCTGACCATAATTTAAAGGTTTGAATCCTTGGTTTTTATAAACTTCAATTGCTCTCGTATTATCGGGGCAAAATTCTAAACGAAGCCTTGCGGCGTTTGATTTTTCCTTTAAAAATTTAAAAAATTCGCTGCCAAGCCCCTGATTTCTGTATTCGGGCAAAACATAAATTTCATCTATCCACAAGACCTCTCCGCCTGCTTCCTGCGAAAAAGTTTTTGCAAGGAGTGCATAGCCCGCTTTTTTATTTTCTTTTTCAAAGATATAACAAATAGCGTAAGTATCAGAGTGCATCAATTCATCAAATGTTTTTTGGATAAAATCATCGGGTATAGAATGCAACACGGCATCAGAACCATAAAAATTTTTTACGCAATTTATATAAAAATCTTTATCCTGCAAAGTAATTCTTCTTATCATAGTTAAATTCTAGCATAAAATTCGATTTAACCAAATTGCGTTTTTGATTTATGCGTGTTAAAAATTTATTATGATTACATTTTTTATGGTAGCAGTCAGAATTATATCAAATTCATTATCTAACGTATATCAAAAGCAATTGACTTCAGTCGGGTATAACCCGTCTTTTATAAACCTTGTAATGTATTTCGGGATAACAGTTTTGCTTTTACCGTGGGCAATTAAGGTCCCTTTTATTTCGTTAGGTTTAGGGGTATATTTATTTGCTATATGCGGCGGAATGTTCGGGGCTCTGGGGAATTTCTACCTTGTAAAAGCGCTTGAAAAAGGGGAACTGTCGGTTCTCGGGCCTATAAATGCTTACAAGTCAGTAGTTGCAATGATTATCGGCATATTTATGTTAAAAGAAATTCCCTCAATTTACGGAATATTTGCGATATTTTTAATAATTACGGGGAGCTACTTTGTATTTGACACACAGGAAGAAGGGTTCAGTTTCAGGCTTTTAAAACGAGCCGATATTCGCTACAGAATCTATGCTTTAATTTTTACGGGAATTGAAGCCGTTTTTATAAAAGAAGTTATTATAAGAAGCGACGTTATGACTTCGCTAATACTTTGGAGCTTTTTTGGCATGGTATTTACGGGACTCATTGTATTTTGTACCGATAAAAAAATCCGAACTCCGAATAAATCCGCATTGAAAAAATTTGTTATGATAATTTTACTTATGGGGCTTATGCAATACAGCACAAATTTTGTATTCTCTCATATTCAGGTAAGCTACGGACTTGCGCTATTCCAATTATCGGCTCTTTTAAGCGTAATATTCGGGTGGAAATATTTTAACGAAACACACATTCTTAAAAAATTTTTCGGCTCGCTTATTATGATTGCGGGAGCCGTAATTTTAATACTTTTATAATGCAGCATGCCCATTAATACTAAAGGATTATTGCAAAATACTTCTTGCGAATAATGACAATCTATCCTTTAGAATGGTGTATTATAGTACGATAAGGGTTTATTATATATATGTAAGTTCAATGCATCCGGGCACTTTTTCGGGGTTACGATAAGATTTATTTTCTTTTCGGGCTTGGTATAAAATGTTTTGGACTTACGCTTTATTCAAAAAATTTTTCATGTTTTATAACTTCCGGCTTGGCTTGTATTGTTGCAAGGCAAGCCTTTTTATTTGTTGTATAATAAAGATACTAGGATACTAAGGCACTAGGGCACTAAGAAAATTTATAATGTAAACTATAAAATATAAAAACAAAGGAGTTAGAAAATGACAGAAGTAAGAGCAAGCCATATTTTGGTAAAAACAGAGCAGGAAGCAAAAGATTTGTATGATGAAATCGTATCGGGGAAAGCTGATTTTGCAGAAGTTGCAAAAGAAAAATCATTGTGCCCGTCAGGACAAAACGGCGGCGACTTGGGATTCTTCGGTAAAGGAATGATGGTTAAGCCGTTTGAAGATGCATGTTTTTCAATGGAAGTGGGCGATGTATCAGAGCCTGTTGAAACACAATTCGGCTGGCATTTGATTAAATTGACAGACAAAAAGTAAATTTTGCGACATAAAAAACTCAAAATTATACGGGATAAGCAACTTCGCTTATCCCGTTTTTTCATATAAATTAATATCTCTTAATATAACGATTAAATTTTGTATTACAATGTGTTACAATGTAATTAAATATAATACAAGGAGTTTATTTTATGGCAGAACAATTTTCGCTAAGATTACCAAAAGGCACAAAAGAACGTTTGCAACAGTTGGCCAATGCAACCGGAAGAACAAAAGCTTTTCTTGCGCAAGACGCCATTGAGAAATATCTTGAATTAGAAGCATGGCAGATACAAGCTATTCAAGACGGGATAAAATCCGTTGACAACGGGCAGGTTGTATCATACGAAGACATCAAACATGAATGGGGTATTTAATGAATATCGTTTTTACCGTTCCTGCACAAGAGGACTTGAGAGCCATAAAAAAATATATCTGCTGTGATAATTTTTTGGCAGCACAAATAGTAGTTAAACACATATTGACCTGCATTGAAAAGTTAAAACAAAATCCGGCACTTGGAAAATCGGGCAGGGTTTTACACACAAGAGAATTAATTATCCCCCAATACCCTTACATTGTGCCTTATCAGGTTAGAGATGATATTATTTACATCTTGAGAATTTTACATACGTCAAGAAAATGGAATTAAATGCTATAATATAAAAAAGGTTAGGAAAGAAATGGATATTAGAGAATTTTTAAAAAAGAACGATATAAATTATTTGCTTGTTAATTCGACAAATGAATTTCTTGTTGAATACAATACTTTAGAGCAAAATTCCAGATACAAATTAACGGGATTTTCAGGTTCAGCGGGAGAAGCGCTTGTCGCACCCGAAACGATTTATCTGTTTGTTGACGGGAGATATCACATTCAGGCAGACCAAGAGGTTGATCACAGCAAAGTTACCGTTGTCAAACTTCAAACAGGACAGCAATATATTGATGAGCTTTTGAAAAAAATTCCCGAAAACGAAACTCTCGGCGTATTTTCTAAGAAAAATTCTCAAAGTAAAATAGAAAAACTTGCGCAATTCAGAAAGCTCAAATTCTTTGATAACGACCCGTTTGATATCGGTGTTCAGATTCATCAAGAGAAAAATGTTGAAATTCCGATTGAATACACGGGAAAATCTGCGCAGCAAAAAATTGCCGAAATCACGAACAATATGAGCGCAGATGAAGCATTGTATATTACGGATTTAGACGGAGTTTCATATCTTTTTAATATGAGAGATTTTGTGTCGCAGCCATATAGTGCTAAAATAAAGGCTAAAGCCATAATTATGAAAGACAGTTCGGTTTTGTTTACACAAGATAAATTGCCGCAACTTGAAGAATTTTTAAAACATCTTCACCATAAGGTATACACGGATAAAAATACCATAAATGCTTACGATTATAATTTGTTAAAAGGCAAAGCGGTTGATCTTAAATCAAGCCCCGTAAAACAAATGAAAGCGCAGAAAAACGAAGCGGAAATCAATCATCTGAAATCCGCATTTAAAAGAACTGATAATGCCGTAAGAGCGATAAGAGAATTTATCGAAAATAACGATAACATTTCTGAATATGACATTTCACAAAGACTTGAACAGGAATTTAAAAATCAGGGCGCTATCGGATTATCTTTTGCCTCAATTGTTGCCAAAGATGAAAATGCCGCACTTGCGCATTATTCGAAATGTTCAAAAAACGAAATATTAAAAGACGGTTCGCTTGTTTTGATTGATTGCGGCGCATATTTTGAGGGCGGACTTGCAACAGATATTACAAGAGTTTTTGTAAAAGGCCAGCCGAATGAATTGCAGAAAAAGATTTATACGCTTGTTTTGCGAGCATTTTTAAATGCGTATAACTATTGCAAAGTCCACACACGCAGACCCGTTACGGGATTCGAAATTGACAATTTCATAAGAGAATTTTTTGCCGCAAATGATACCGAGGGTTTTGTTTTTAATCACGGGTTAGGGCACGGAATAGGCGTTAATGTTCACGAATATCCGCCGAATTTGAGCGCAAACGATTTTGCAAAAGTTCCGCTCCTGCAAGGCGAATGTTTTTCAATTGAACCGGGGTTATACAAACAGGGCGCATTCGGGGTCAGACTTGAAAACTCTTGCTACTATTCAGATGGCGGGATTCATTCTTTTGTAAAAATGAATTATGAAAAGAAACTTATTAATTTTAATTCTTTGACCGAACAGGAAAAAGAATGGCTGAAAGAATTTGAGGTTAAATAATTGGGAATCAACAGCGTAAATAATGAACTTGTAAAAAAATGTACAAAATTACTGCAAAAAAAATATCGCAGCGAAAGCGCAAAATTCTTACTTGAAGGCTACAAAGCAATAAAAGAGGCGCACGATTTTAGCATAAAACTTGAATATGTATTTGTTGATAAATCACATCTTGATGAATTTAAATTTATCGAGGAAAAGCTCATTGAAACAACTCCCGCAGTTTTGAAAAAACTTTCTTCAACCGATTCTGCCCCTGTTGCTGTTGCAACGGCTTTTCAAAAGCAAACCGATTGCGCCGAATTTAAGGATTTTAAAAAAGTAATTTTACTTGAAAATATAAAAGATATGGGCAATTTAGGAACGATTATTCGATCTGCGGTTGCGTTTAAAGCTGACGGAATTGTTTTATACGGCGGGAATTGCGCAGATATTTATAACCCCAAATGCGTGCGATCGGCAGTCGGGAACTTGTGGAAAATTCCGATTGTATATATAGATAATTTTGAACAGCTGAAAAAATTGTTTGACGGCTTTAACAGGATTGCAACCCTGCCGCTTAGCAAAAATCTGCTGCATAATTTTAAAGCGCAAACACCTGAACTTGTAATGTTTGGCTCGGAAGCCGACGGATTGTCGGATGAACTCATAAATTATTCTACGGACACCGTAAAAATCGAAATGAATGAGAATGTTGAATCCTTAAACCTTAGTGTCAGCGCCTCTGTTGTAATGTATGAGCTGTTTGCACAAGCATAAATTACTTTACGACATTAAAGTATGTCGGGATAGCAATCCCGACATACTTAACTTGCCATTCTAATCCGCTATACGGTTATGAATGGCGTTTTTGTGTAAGAACTTTTATACAATTTCTTTTAAATAATTCGGCAGGGCAAATCTTGCATTATGGTATTCTTTATTATAAATTTTGCAAGTCGGAACTATGTATGCGGCTCTTTCATCATTGTAGTATTCAAGCGGCTTTACATCAACCGAACAAAATACCCAAGCCCAGTATCCGCCGGGGTATGTCGGCATATTAGAAGTATACGGAGCAACAATCGGGAATACTCTGTGAAGCTGTTCGTAAATCTTTTTAATTTCTTTCTGATTTGTTACGGGAGATTCCGTTTGTGCTGCCATTATACCGCCTTTTTTAAGGGCATTTTTTATATTTGTATAAAATTCATCGGTAAATAAGCCTTCCCCCGGTCCCATCGGATCAGTCGAATCTATTAAAATAATATCATATTCATTCTTTTTGTCTTTTATAAATTCAATGGCATCACCGACTTGTATGTCGACTTTCGGGTTATCAAGTTCACAAGAAACGGTCGGAAGAAATTCTTTTGATGCTTCAATAACTTTCTCATCTATTTCGCATAATGTAACCTTTTCAACCGTTTTATGTTTAAGCACTTCTCTGACCGTACCGCCATCTCCGCCACCTATTACAAGAACTGTTTTAGGGCAAGGGTGCTGCATCATGGGGATATGCGCTATCATCTCATGGTAGTGATATTCGTCGCCTTCTGTTACCATCATCAAATCATCAATTGTTAATACTCTGCCAAGCATTGAATCCGAATTGAAGATTTCAATTTTTTGATAAGGTGAAGTTTGAGAGTATAATACGTCTTTCGCTTTTATAACCAACCCGAAACCTTGCGGGGTAATTTCATGATAATATCCGTTTTCTATACCGTTTTTCATTTAAATATTCCTTTCTTTGAAAAAAAAATAAGACCGTATAAAATAATATACGATCTTATCATATCATATAAAAATTTTCATTCAAAATTTAAGCAGCTGCATTTATATCTGCCATCTTCCACAATTTGTTAAGTGCAAGCAATTCGGCCCTGCACTCAGGATCATTCATCATTTGTCCGATTGCCTGTTTATTTACATTGGTAAGCATATATGAGAATGCGGAAGATTCATCGCCGCCTGCTTTGTGGGACAATTCATGCAATGCGGTTTCGAGAACATCAGCAAAATTTGCTTCGCTTAAATATGATTTATCTATCCAGAAACCTTTTGAACTGCCTAAATCGGTAATAGCTTCTGCAAGAGTATCACTATAATTTCTCTTTTCTTTCGGAGCGTTTCTGTCAAACATATAAATATGAGCATCAAGTTCACTATCAGTAAAGCCTCTGAATTTCGGATTTGATTTCAAAGACGGCGAAAGTTTTCTCAAGGCTTCTTTAAGGATTAAAATTTTCTTTTTCTGAATATCATTAGGGATAACAACATCATGTTTGCGCATATCTCCGCACAAATCTCTGACAGTTTTCATCCCGATTCCGCTGAAACCGTCTTTACAAATTTTATATCCCTTGCTTCCCAAATCACGAATAAGCTCATTACTTGCATTTGAATATGCAACGCAATTTTCTGGGAAATTAATATTCAGTTTGCCATCTGAATACAAAAGGAACATATTTAAGAATTTATCCATAGGACCATCCGCAAAATACCCTTTTTCTTCCCAGTAATTTTGCAGAGTATTTATTAATTTTGCCTTTTCCTCATCAGGCATATTCTTATCCTTTGCAACCCATTTTGCAATATTTTCAAGATCTGAAGAATTTAAAGAAACCCTATCTCTTGAGGGGTCTAAAATCGCTTTCGGCGGTTTTTCTTTGAGCATAAATACAACTCCGTCCAAGCCGTCATATTTACCGTCAAATTCAAATCTTTGACCTGACATATAAAATCCGCCTTTTTCACCTTTGGGCAAGATTTTAACTGCTAATTTGTCATTTTCAAAATCAGGGCATCTGAAATGAGGGTTTCCCGAATTGTAAAAACGCTGAATGGTGTTTCTCAAAGAGGTAAGCAGGTTTTTATCGGAGGTTTCAAATTCAAGATAGTTGCCGTCCATCTTGGGCGCTTTGTCAAGAGAATAAGTCAATACTCTTGCATCTGACAGATTGCCCTTTTCAAGAGTATAAGTCAAATTCCAATTATCTGAACCGATTTTTACATTCTTTGCATCTTTATCTTTTAAAAGTTTGAGGGTAGCCATTTTCAAGCCCTCACCATAGTTACCTGCGGCTTTTGAATTTTCTCGCTTTGTACTTTCGCCGATATAAACGGCTTTATCCGGTGTATAAGTAGATTTGCCTTCAATTCTTACCTTGTATCTGCCGCCTGCAACAGGCTCAAAATGCAGTTTTACGCCATCTAACGTTTGACCGTGCCCGTCAAAGAAATTTTGCAAAACATCACGTGCAATTTTATCATTGTCCCATTTAACAGAATCCGCATAATTTTCCGAAACATTTGTCGGTTGAGATTTTACGGGTTTGAAATCTGCACTTTTCATGTGAGTTATTTTTACTTCATCTGACATCGGGAGTTCATAATCAAACTTTCCGCTTTCAGAGATTTCGGGGATATTGAGCTCTTTAATGAAACTTCTGTTTGTTGTACCGACTTGCGGCAAGTCAATTGCATTTTCCATTTTTGTCTTAACTATCCGCTTACCCGTAACGGGAGGAGTCGTTATATCATAACCGTAATCTGCCTTTTCTATGGTACTTTTCATCGCTCCATAGACATCCTCAGGCATATCTTTAGGGGTAACGGATTGTTCAAATAAAGCGTTAAATTTTTCGGTTGTTTTTTTGATTTCATCCTGAAGTTTTTTATTTAATTTGTCTAATTCACCATACTTTGAATTAATATCTTTAATCTTTCCGTTCAAAACCTTTTCGGTTGAGCGTAATTTGCCATGCATAATTCCGCCCGTAATTGTGGCAGCTGCAAGAGCAGAAGCAAAAGCTACCGCACCGATTTTTTCACTATTGGTAAATTTTGACGGTTTATCTGACTTTTGCTCAATATCTTGCTCTATGGGAAAAATTTGATTATCATTTGCCCTAAAACTTACAGGAGTCATCTGCTTGATGCAATCGGTTGAATTGGCATAAATTACTCCTTACACACTTTTTACAGTTTATCTTTACCAAATTTAATATTATTATCAGGAAAAGTTACTTCGTTTTATTTATTTCCCAAAATGTGGATATGCAGATGAAATACTACCTGTCCCGCATCTTTTCCCGTATTTATATGAACTTTATATGATTTTAAGCCGATTTTTTTTGTAACCTGTTGAATTGTTTGCATCAATTCGCCTAAAAGTTCTTTATCATCAACATCATTCAATGTAGCATAATGCTTTTTGGGAACAACAAGCAAATGTACGGGAGCTTTCGGGTTAGCATCTTTAAATACAACAGTATTCGGAGTTTGATATACAAGCTCTGTTGCTATTTCTCCGTTAGCAATTTTGCAAAAAATACAATCTTCACTCATTTTATTTTCTCCTTATTTTTATTTATCTTATTTTTTTTGCTAATGAAAGTCCCGCAGGCAAAGGCAAAACTACATTTTCATAATTAGGATTTTGGGCTATATCTTCTAAAAACGGCTGCACCTTTGCAGCGTGAGAAATCACATTATCGCACGCAATATAACCGCCGACATTCAAATGCGGATCTATTAAATGGAAGAAATTTATGTATAACTTTTTATTCGCATCAATAAATGCAAAATCAATTTTATAATCTTCAGGCAGATGTTCAAGGATAGCTTCAGCTTTTCCCTGCTTGATTGTTATAACGTCAGACACCCCGCATTTTGCGAAATTTTCTTGGGCAAGGACTATTCGTTTGTCGTAAAACTCTATTGTTAAAAGCTTTCCGCCTGTTTTTTGGAGAGCTTTGCCCAGCCAAATTCCGGAATAACCGTTTGATGTTCCGACTTCAAGTGCATTTTTAACCTTTGCATCCACAATAAAATCATATAAAAATTCAGCCGTTGTTCTTGAAATATTCCAAAAATCATGTTGAGTTTTTTCTAAAGATTTCAAAGTTTCCTGAGTCGTTTTATCAAATGTATCGGTAATCATTTTTATATCCTTTAAATCATTTATTTAATTGTTTTTACGGTATTTGTTACGACAATTGATCTGACAGGAACTTCAAGCGGACTGGTTTTTACGATACTCTTTGTTGATGTATCGATTATTGTATACATGCCTGCTTTTGCATTGGTAATCATTATCATATCCGTATTATCAATCGGCGTAATATTTGTAGCGAAAGACTCAGTATTCAAATAAAGTTTATCCGTTATGGTGTCATCTGTTGTATCCATAATTTCAACAATATTATCCGCTGCACTCAAAATATACAAATCATTCCCTTTTGCGTACAATTTTACGGGCTTTTCACAAGTATAAATTTCTTTTTCAAATTCTAATGTATCATAATTTACTATTGCCATTCTGTTTTTAGTACGGCTCAAAACATACATTTTCCCGTTAACATAAGCGATATCCGAGATATTAGGGAAGTTACCGAGATTTTTCAATTTGTAATTGTTATCAAGTTCAATAGCCCAAATATCATTTGTGTTTCTGTCTACATAAAATATTTTTGTCCCGTCCTCACTCAATGTAAGTTTTTCACATTTGCCGTTAATTTTTAACCGGCGTTTCAATGTCATTGTTTCAAGGCTGAATACATAAATGCTTGAACTCGAACCTGACGAAATATAAGCAACTTTATGCGCATTATCTATAACAATTTGTTCGGGCGTTTCATCAAAATTTACCTGCTTAATTGTTTTTTCATCCATAAGCGAAATTACATTCATCACGTTTGAATCAAAATATGTTACAAGTAAAAACTTCCCGTCATACCCTTTAATATCATTTATTACATCATTTTGTTCAAGCGCATAAGCAGCCGCTTTTGAATTTGACCTTACAACCTGAATATTTCTGTTATACCCCGGAGCTATATAAAAAGTTTTGTTATTTAATTCCGTAATCGGAGTTGTTTTCTTGTTCCCCGCAGATTTTATATTATCAATTCTTAAACCTGTTTCTTGCGCAATCGACAAATCCAAATCCCCGACAATACCCATCAAAGATTTCGGAATAACCAAACCTTTCGGCGGGAGTAAATCTTGCGACAAAAGCCCCGATTGAAGCTCATCAGGCGGGTTTGTCATATTTAATACAGTCTTTTTACCGTTAACGTTTATTATCTTTAAAAGAGTATATCTGTTATTCAAAATAGCCATATCAGGCTTTTTCTTGAAAGTCTGCCCCGTAGGATAAACCGTTTTTATCTGTACGGTTTGAACATCGACTGGCTTTGACGGATATACGAGCAAATACATCGTATTATCGGGCAATATAATTGCTCCGTCAAATCTGAAATCCGTACCAGGGAAATCTTTATTTATAAAATCCTTAATTTGTTGCGGAATTTCTGCTGCAAATACGCTTCCTGCCATAAAGAAACACACTAAAAAAGATAACAAAAGTTTTTTCATCTACTTAAAAACTCCTTTGACTTTGGATATTATGGATTTTTCACTCTGAGGCTCTTTGCCTGTTTGCAATTCATAAAGTTGTTTATACAAATTCTTTTCGACTTCATTCAAGTTTGTCGGAGTTTTTATTTTAAGAACAACTATATGATCTCCCTTTTGCGACGGACGGGATAAAACGGGGAACCCGGCACCCTTTATTTTTATAAGATGACCGTACTGAACTCCTTGCGGAATTTCAATTGTTGCATTTCCGTACAATGTTTTTACGGCAACCTTATCGCCCATAACAGCTTGAGCGGGAGAAATATCAAGTTCGGTTATGACATTTATTCCGTCACGTTTGAAATACTTTGACGGAGTAACATGTATAACTACAAACAAATCACCGCTTTGACCACCGTTTGTACCGCAATCGCCCTCGCCTGATATTCGCATTTTTGCCATATCATCTACGCCTGCGGGAATTTTTATTTGCAGTTTACGTTCTTTTGTTTCATAACCTGACCCGTTGCAATATGAGCACGGTGTATCAATTACATGTCCTGAACCATGACATTGAGGACAAACAGATATTTGCGAAAAACTACCCAAAGGAGTTCTCGTAACACTCTGAACCTGTCCGGCACCGTTACATTTCGGGCAAACTTTAGGCGTTGAGCCCGCTTTTGCACCTGTTCCGCCGCATTGTTTACAGGTTTCAAGGTGGCTGAATTTGATTTCTTTTTCAACCCCGAATGCTGCTTCTTCAAATTTTATTTTTATATCGTAGCGTAAATCGTCGCCTCTTTGAGGAGCGTTTGGATCTTGCATTCCGCCAAATCCGAATCCGCCGAATCCGCCAAAGAAACTTTCAAAGATATCGTTAAGATTACCGAAACCGCCCGCAAAAGGACCTCCCGTATCAAAGCCAGCATTTTTTAAACCGTCCTCGCCGTATCTGTCATAGGTTGCCCTTTTGTTATCATCAGACAGGGTTTCATAAGCTTTGCCGAGTTCTTTAAATTTTTCCTCCGCATCGGGGGCTTTATTTACATCGGGGTGTAATACTCTTGCTTTTTTTCTGAAAGCTACTTTTATTTCCTCTTTTGTGGCGTTTTTGGACACGCCCAAAATTTCATAGTAATCTGCCATAGTCTGTTATTTTATATCCCTTAATATCTATTTACATTTATACTACAATTATTCGGCTGTGGCAACATTAACCATCGCAGGTCTTAAAACTTTGTCACCTAACTTGTAACCTTTACGTAATTCGGAAATAACCGTATGTTCTTTATAATCTTTTGTCGGTGTTCTCATTACGGCTTCATGATAATTAGGGTCGAAATCTTCGCCTACAGCTTTAATTTCTTCTAACCCGATTTTAGTTAAAGTATCATAAACCTGTTTTTGAATTAAATCAAAACTTTCTTTGATTTTTGCGCTGTCATCAACGTTTTCCAAAGATTTTTGACCACGTTCAAAATTATCAAGAACTTCAAGCAATTTTTTAAGAGTTTCTTCTTTTCCGTAATTTATAAGATTTTCTCTTTCTTGAACGGCTCTTTTTCTTGCATTATCAAAATCCGCAGCAAGTCTTATATACTGCTGATTTAATTTTTCATATTTATCTTTCCATTCGTCGGTTTTAGGTTCATCTTTTTTTTCTTCGGATTTTTTATCAGTTTCTTTGTCCTCGGATTTTGTGTCTTTATTTTCCGATTCATCTTCAACCGGTTCTGTTATGTCAATTTTTTTATCTTTGGTATCCGCATTTTCAAACGGATTAGAGTTTTTATGACTCATAATAAATCCCCCTTATACTTTATTGTTAGTTTTATTATAGTTTATTAATTACAAGATACAAGGAAAATTTATTATTTTTTAATAATTGGCATGGCGGGTTTTATCTTGTGTAAACTCTTGGTAAACGAACCTTTAGCCTGCATGTTAGTTCATAATTTATCGTATTTAAAAGTTTTGCCCAAACATCAATTGATTTGTTTTCGTCAAGCAGGGTAATTACATCTCCAGTTTTGCATTTTACCCCCGTAACGTCAAACATCATTTGATCCATCGTAATGTTTCCGACCTGCGGGACTTCCACACCGTTTAATCTGCCTGTTATTTTATTAGACAAGCCTCTGGGAACACCGTCTGCATATCCTATCGGAACGGTTGCAACAGTTCTGTCGCCTTTTGCAACGAAAGTATGTCCGTAACTTACGCCCTCACCTGCTTTTACGGCATGAATATTAATTATTCTGCCTTTTAATGAAATTAACTGTTTCAAATCAGGTTTACGGAATTTTACGCCTTGTGGGAAATCAGGATATAAGCCATACAATGAAATACCTATTCTTCTCATATTTGAATTGGGTTTGTCATAGCATATAGAACCTGCCGTATTTAAAATATGGAGCAAAAGTCCGTCTGTATTGACATTATCCACAACGCTATCCCAGCGTTTAAATTGTTCTTTTGTTTTTTCTAAATTCTCGGCATTTGCAAGATGAGTAAAAATACCTTTTAATTCAACATAAGGTGCATTTTGAACTTTTTTTACAAACTCAACTCCGTCCTCGGCACGAACACCTATTCTATTCATGCCCGTATCAAGTTTTATATGAACTTTAGGTTTAATACCAGTTCTTTCATAAATTTCTTTACATGCAGCAAGCTGTTCATCGGTAAAAATGGCTATACTGATATCATTTTGAACAGCACTTTCTATTGCCCACAAAGGAACAGCCCCCAGAACAAGTATCGGGCAGGTTATTTTTGCCTGTCTTAAATCAACGCCCTCATCAATTGAGGCAACGCCAAGCATGTCAACTCCGCTTGCAAGAATTGTCGGGGAAAGCATAACTGCGCCATGTCCGTACGCATCGGCTTTTACTACGCCCAAAAGCTTTACTCCCTGCGGAATATTCTTTTTAATCTCTTTAATATTATGCTCAAGATTTGAAATATTTATTTCAACCCATGCATCCCTGTGAATATTTATATTCGTTTGTCGTGTGTTTTTCATATGACGTATTATAGAACAAAAATTTATTTAAACAAAGGGATAATCTTTATCGGGTTTAAACTAATTTGAACCGTTAAAGTTTTTATATCTGTAGCTTAAAATGCTGTAATCGGAAACATCAGATGAACTGTCATCACTTCCGTAGAACAATGACATATCTGTTGTTGCCTTACGATAATTTGCTTCGTCCAATTTTTCCTGTTTCTGGCAATCAGCAGTATAAGCTGATATTTCGGCACTTGTTACTCTGCCGTCATGGTTTTTATCGATTTCATCAAAATTATCCAAAATCTTTGAAACCGTAGATGCAGAATAAGCACCCGATGCGGCAAGCTGACTCAATTCATTTCTTGAAACACCTGCAGTTGCAAGAGTTTGGGAAAATTGATTCATTTCATCCGCACTTATTGTACCATCGCCGTTTTTGTCAAACGATTTGAAATTATTTTGCAAATACGATGCGAAAGACTGATTCAATGTAAGATAATTTGTTCCGTCCTGACGGGCAGCAACAATGTTTTTCATCGTTACTCCGTCTTTTGGGTAAAGCGATGATAAATATGCAAATGTATTTTCTAAACCTGAATTAATCCCAGTAACAAGAGATGTTCCGATACCTGAAGCCATAATTAAAACCTTTCTGTTTCTACTTCTACTCTTTCTTTATAATAATGATGTTTTGACAAATGTCAACATTTTTTGCCAAATCTCATACGTTTAGATAAGCTTGATATGATTGAGTTTTAGGGATAGTTATTAAGATATGTTAAGAAAATATATATTTATTATTCAAAATTTAGCAATTATTTATTTAATTTAAACTTTATATATATGTCGGGGAAATACAATAGGGAAAAATAAAGGAGAAATTAAAATGGCAAGAGTTTTAATATCAATGCCTGAAAAATTCTTAGATGAAATTGATTCAGTAGCAAACAACGAAAACAGATCCAGATCAGAATTAATCAGAGAAGCATTAAGAACTTATATGTACAGAAATCAGGTCAGAAACTCTCAAAAATCAGTAACAAATGCTGAAATTCTTGATGCACTGCTGGGGTAAAAAAGTTTTAGTTAAAGGAATTTGGGGAAAATGAAAAGCGATTACAAAATGACAACTGTCTATGAATATGCAAGGCTCTTAGACAATGACTTAACAACAGGTGAAAAATCCGTTAAAAAAGCCGTTGAAAGATACTTGTACAGAACGCAGCAAGCTAAAAAAGATGCTGATATTCTGGAACGGTTGTTAGCATAAAAGAACTTCTTAAGGGAAAAATTATTATTCTTAGGGTAAATGGTTATTTAGAAAGTATTTAAAGACTTGAAATAAATTTTCAAGTCTTTTTTGTATATTATTTTGACTTTTTAAAAATTATTATTAAACACAATACAAAACTCATATAAAAAGATGATTTTTGAACGATTAATATTAAAAATCATTCAAAACTGTCCGATAATGAAAGTAGTATATCCGCAATTATGCGGAGCAATAAAAGAAGGTAGAATTTATGCGTATAAACGGTGGAATTTATTATAATAACAGCGGTTTAACAAATTCAATCAGAGCCATGCATCTTCAATCGGTTCTGCTTGAAATGCGCAACGAAAACGTCGGCGGGTTTGATAAAATAGGATATCAAAGGAAAGAACCCGTAGTTTCATCATTTACCGAATTCATGGGTGTAAATGCTCTGTCAGAAACGTTAGATGATAAAGTCGGCAGAATCGGGGTTTCCGATAATCCGCTTGATATCGCTCTGGCTAATAAAGGTTATTTCCAAATTGAAACCAAAGACGGCATAAAATTAACCCGTGACGGCAGATTTAAAATAGGGAAAGACGGTTCGCTTTTATCACTAGAGGACGGAGCGGTATTATCCGATGCAGGTATACCGATAAAATTGCCGTTTGTTCCGCAAGACTTGAAACAGGTAAAAGTTGATAGAAACGGCAAAATCAGTTTATTTGACGATAAAACTCATGAATTTAAAAATATAGCACGGCTCGGAGTAGTTGATGCTAACGGACTTGTTGTAATGGATCCAAACGTAAAACAGGGATGCAACGAATATTCAAACGTATCATTGCAGGAAGAATTTATAAAAATGATGCCCATAATGAAGAACTTTGATGCAAACAGACAGATGTACATGCTCCAAAACTCTGTATTGGGCAAGGCTATATCACAACTGGGAACATCTTCTTAGGAGAGGTAACAAATGTATAATTTTCAATCAATAATTTCAAAAGGAACAAATAATGCACTTATACAATTTGAAAGATTCGGCATGCTTGCCCATAACCTTTCAAACGTAGATACTAACGGTTATAAGCAGCAATCCTTTGAACAAATATTGAAAGAGGACGGATACCTCACAGGTGCCGTCAGAAATGATTACAAACAAGGTTCCATAAGAGTAACCGAAAATCCCTATGACCTCGCAATTGACGGTCCGGGGTATATTCCCGTTACTTCACCGTCAGGAGAAGTTCAATACACAAGGGACGGAGCTTTCAGAACCAACAAAGACGGTTATCTTATCACAAGCGACGGATGGCTTGTCGGCGACGGTATTAAAATCCCCGCAAACTGTTTGAAATTCCAAATTAAGAAAAACGGCGACGTAATCTATTACAACTACCATGACGATAAACCAAAAACCATAGGTCATGTACCGTTGATAAGATTTGAAAACCCCGACGGACTTGAAAGAACCGACATGGACAGACTGAAGGCAACAGACGATGCCGGCGAAGCTTTCCTTGTAAAAGACCATGAATGTTTCAAACAAGCATGCCTTGAAAGAGCTAACGTAAGTGTTTATTCTTCGGCAAACGAATTGTTAAGACTAAACGCCTCAATGCTTGCAAGTATGCAAATTCTGAAAGTAGCAGACCAAATGTATAACAAAGCAATCAATATAAGAGAATCATAATAAAAGTTTATAAGTTTATAAGTTGATAAGTTTTTATCAGTCTTGTAAACCTTTAAACAAACATGAAAGGCAAATAAAAATGTATACACCGTTAGACAGTATGGGCAAAGTTTCATTGATGATGGACTTAATCGCACAAAAGCAAAGGGCATTAGGTTCAAACATCGCAAACGTTGATACCCCCGGATATATAAGACAAGATATTGATTTCGGGCAGTATTTAAGCACGATGAACAGTCCGCTTGAAACTCAATTGTCAGAAAAGCTCGGACCGTCTGCCGTTGCAACGCAAAGAGACGAAGAACCCGTCAATGCGCCTAACGAATTACTTAAAATCCAAGAAAACGCCATTTTGTATTCAATGGCAACAAGAAGAATGTCAAATATAATTACCGAAATGAAAACGGTTATAAACGTCGGTAAATAATAAGGAGGGTTAAAATGGGTATATTTGAATCAATAGATATAGGCGGTAATGCCCTCAGAGTACACGGAAAAAGAATTGATGTTCACGCAAAAAACATTGCAAACTTAGATACTCCGAATTATGTAAGAAAAATTCCGATATTGAATGCTACAGATGATTTATCATTCCACGGACTTTTAAATACAATGAAAGAGGACGTTTTCGGAGTCGGAACTTTGCCGTATCTTCAGGGCGGAGTTAATTTCTCCGGAGTTGTGGAAGATCCGACCCCCGGAGAAAAGATTTATCAGCCGGGACACCCTGATGCAGATGCAAACGGTTATATAAGAACTTCAAACGTAAACGCCATGGTTGATATTGCAGATGCTTTGATGGCGCAAAGAGCTTACGAAGCAAACCTTGCGCTCGTTAACGTAACAAAATCAATGGCGCAAAAAGCGGTTGAAATCGGCAGGTAAGATTTATAGTTAAAAATTTTACAAATTTTAGCACAGGTTAAATTTTTGACCTGTGCTTTTGAATGTCTGTTAAGTTTGAGCAGGCTGTTGTGGAATTTCATCAAGTATGAATTTACCTATCTTGCCTGCACGAAAATCTTTTAAAATATAAGCACAAGTTCTTTCTATATCGGGAGCATTTCGCTGTTTTAGCCATTTTCTTGAAAAGGCAATATTTTCAACCGTCAAATCAACATCTTGCGCTATATTGTAAAACTGTTTGAAAACTTCCTTTTGCTTATCATTTAAAATATCTAACAAAGCTCTTGCAACAAATTCGTTGGAATACGCATTTTCACCGACAGAATTAACAAAGGCAAGTTTTATCGCTTTTTGTTGATCTTCCTGTTTCATCGGGATAATCCCCGGGGTGTCGAGCAATTCAAGTTGAGGATTAATTCTCACCCATTGCTGTTGACGTGTAACACCTGCTTTTGCCCCCGTTTTGGTTTTTGAAGATATTGTTAATTTGTTGATTATGCTGGATTTTCCGACATTAGGAAGCCCGACAACCATAATACGTGCGGGTCTGCGCAATAAACCTTTTGCTATCAGACTTTGGATTTTAGGTTCTGATAATCTGACGGACTCATTTACAATCGCTTTAACATCTTTTAAATTAAGTGAAGTCGTCGGCAAAACGGTTACTTTCGTTTCATGCTCAAGATATTTAATATATTTATGCAACTCGTTTCTGTCAACAAGATCGGATTTATTAATCAGCAAAAAACGAGGCTTCTGATTAAGAAGTCTCGTAATATTGTCATATCTGCTTGAAATCGGTATACGGGCATCAACGACTTCAATTACGGCATCTACCAATGAAAGTTGTTCTTTCAACTTTTTTTCGGCTTTTGCAATATGCCCCGGATACCAATGAATATGTAATTTATCTTTTTTCAATTTTTTCCTTAATACGAGTAGCCTTACCCGAACGTTCTCTCAAGTAATATAATTTAGAACGTTTTACATCACCTCTGCGGATAACTTCGATTTTGTCGATTCTCGGAGAGTTAATTAAGAATACTCTTTCTACGCCTACGCCTTGGAATACTTTTCTTACCGTGATTGTTTTGTTTAATCCGGCACCGTGCATTTTAATAATTGTACCTTCAAAAGCCTGCAATCTTTCTTTGTTTCCTTCAACGATTTTTACAAAAACTTTAACTGTATCACCGGCACTCAAAGTCGGTAATTCACTTTTTAAATATCCTTTTTCCAATTCATCAATAACAGGGTTATTCATCTTTATTTTTCCTTTTATTTCTTAAATATTGCTACTTACAATTCCTTAATTCGTGCTTTTAAAAAGATTTTTTCCACATAAAAATCCACACGAACCCACGCTTGCACCCTTTATGTTATAATAAACATTTTTTATTTGCAAGAGCTTTTAGGGAGTTTAAAGAATTGTTACAAATAATTGTGATGAAATTTTTATGCTAAAATTCAAGGTATGGGTAGCGATTATAAAAAATTATTAAATAAAAAAAAGAAAAAATATTGCGACACTAAAACTATGGGCGTAAATATTGATAAAAACGAGTATTATGAAATTATACTGTCAAATTCCGCACACCCCGAAAATATGAAATCCGATTATACTTTTGCAAATAAAAATAAATAAAACCTTTAATCATGCAACGGGGATTGTAATTTTGAATACCGTTTCTTTTGAATTTGATTTTTCAAGTTCAAGAGATGCATTTTGTTCTTGCAAATATTTTTTGCAAATATTCAGTCCGAAACCGCTGCCTGATTTTTTGGTTGTAAAACCGCAATCAAACAAATGCTTTTGATTATCGACAGATATCGGCTTTCCGTCATTAGATATTTCTAAAATACAATTTGCATTTTCTACCCTGCCGAGAACTTTAATATTCCCTTTATTTTCAATTGCTTCCGTTGCATTTTTTATAATATTTACAATGCAGGATAAAAATCTGCATTCATCAACACAAATATTTGCGCTGTTATTTATTGATAATTCGAAATTAATATCTTTATCTTCTTCTTTTGCATAAGCCTTACCCATTTCAAAACCTTTTGTTGCAAGTGTTTTAAACTCATAAAGTTTTTTAGAATTTACATTTAATGATTTCAAATCGTTTAAATTCATTCCTATAATTAGCAAAGCATCATGAATACACTCAAGCGCATTATCAATTGAGGGGTTTTTGATATTGTCTTTTTCAAGTTTAACTTTAATTATTCTTGAATACATATCGCAAATTGATAAATTGTTGCGGATTTCATGAGAGATAAAGCGTATTTTGTCTGACAAATCCGATTGATTATCCTGTTTAATCATAAAAACCTTTCTTAAAAATAATGGGGCAGCAGCGAATTTGTGCAAGCCCCATTAAAATATATTTATTTAAATTTTATACAGATGCGGGAGTAGATGATGATTTTTCGGGAGACGGTTTAAAACCGTGAGTTAACGCATATAATACCGCATTTGTTCTATCATTTACCTGCAACTTTTGAAAAATATTATTTACGTGAGTCTTAACGGTAGTATCGGAAATAATAAGTTTTTCCGCAATACCTCTGTATTTAATCCCTCTGGTTAATAATTCCAAAACTTCTGTTTCTCTGCCTGTCAAGGTTGAAAGAAGATTTTCGCCTTGAGTTGCTTTTGATTCTTCTTTTGCAGCTTTTTGGAAATATTCGAAAAATCTTGTAGATAAAATTGACGGCAAATAAATTTTTCCGTCAGCTACGGTTTCAATAGCATCGATTAATTTAGAAGATGCCATAGTTTTCAAAACGTAGCCTCTTGCACCTAACTTCATAGCTCTGTAGATTAAATCCGAATCATCATAACCGCTCAAAATAATAACATTTGATTGAATACCTGATTTTACAATTGCCTGCAAAGTTTGTAAACCGTCTTTTTCGGGCATATTAACATCCATTAAAATAATGTCGGGTCTGTATTTTTTAGCAAGACTTAAACCTAAATTTGCATTTCTCGTAGCGCCTACCACGTTGTAACTTGTTTCAATGCTGATTAATTCTTTGATACCTCTCAAGTGGTTTGCGTTGTCGTCTATCAAAAGAACCCTTAACTTTCTTGTAAAATCTCTCATTTTATTCCCCCATTTGTTTAATTGCTTATCTACACTACATATACTACTCTTTTTAGGGGGTCTTTAAATCCATGGAGTGATTGATAAAACATTCGGACAAGATTGAAAGAGATATCTAAACCTTCAGATTGATAAAATTCCTCAACCATGCTCTAGACCATGCTTTTGCCGCATGGTTGATTAATTTTATATAAAATTGTGCGTAAGTATAATGTAGGATTTTATAAAATTTAAAATCAAACAAACAAAGTAGGATATTAAGAGGATTTATTCACCGAGCAGAATGTTGTCAATAAGTCTTACTCCGCCGACTCTGCAAGCGATAAAGACTCTTGTATTATCATTTGCCGTTGTTACATCTTCTAAATTATCAGCATCGCAAAATTCAAGATATTCAAGCTCGTGATGTTCGTTTAAGAAATTATATGCCGTTTCTTTTAAAGCTTTAACATCAGTTATGCCCTGCTTATAGCAATCTTTTATATTATTTAAAATTTTGTTCAACGCAAGAGCCTGAATTTTATCATCTTCAGATAAATATTTGTTTCTTGAACTCAATGCAAGCCCTGAAGCTTCTCTTACAATCGGACAGGGAACAATCTCAACGGGTATATTTAAATCCTTAACCATTTTCTTTATTATTACAAGCTGCTGCGCATCTTTTTGACCGAAAAACGCATAATCGGGCTGTACAATATTAAACAATTTATTTACAACGGTACAAACTCCGTCAAAATGACCTACTCTGGATTTGCCGCAAAGTTTATTTACATAGAAAAACGGCGGAACAACGTAAGTTAAAAAGTCATTTGATCTTTGCGGGGTATTACCGTACATTTCATTTGGTGTGGGCGCAAAAACTATTGAAACCCCCGTATCATTACAAAGCTTTTCATCTGCCTCAAGAGTTCTGGGGTATTTGTCCAAATCTTCACCGGGGCAAAATTGAATCGGATTTACAAAAACAGAAACAACAACCTTGTCGCATTTTTCAACCGCTTTTTTAATAAGGCTCAAATGTCCGTTATGCAATGCGCCCATTGTCGGAACCAAACCGACGGTTAAGCCTTGTTTTTTCCATTCTTTAACCTGATCTCTTACTTCTTTTATAGTATGTAATAACATTTTTAATATCCCTCATTCTTATATAAAATACACAAGTATTCTAGCACAAAATGAACATTGCAGCTTAAAAAATTATTAAGCATTATTAAACTTTACATCGCAAATCTTTTAATATAAGATAATATTGATATATATGGAGAGAAAAATTGAAATATAAGAGGATATTATTAAAAATAAGCGGAGAAGCATTATTAGGGGATCAGGATTTCGGTATTGCGCCCGAACCCGTAACAATGATTGCACAAGAGATTAAAAAAGCATGCACACTCGGCGCTCAGGTAGCCGTTGTCGTCGGCGGTGGAAACATTTTCAGAGGAATGAAAAACAGCGCCAAAATCGGTTTAGACAGAGCAACGGGTGATTACGTCGGAATGCTTGCAACCGTAATGAATGCTATCACCCTGCAAAGTGCTTTAACTCAAATCGGAGTGGATACAAGAGTTCAAACAGCAATCAATATGAACCAAATCGCAGAACCTTATATCCGCCACAGAGCAATAAGGCATTTAGAAAAAGGCAGAGTTGTTATATTTGCCGCAGGAACGGGAAATCCGTTCTTCACAACAGATACCGCAGCCGCATTAAGAGCATCGGAAATCAACGCTCAGGCAATGCTTATGGCTAAAAACGGTGTAGACGGTGTTTATACGGCAGATCCCAACATTGATCCGACTGCTAAAAAACTTGAAGAAATGAAATACGATGATATTATCAAAAACGAACTCAAAGTAATGGATACTTCGGCATGCGATTTGTGCAAACAAAACAATATTCCGATAGTCGTATTTGATTTCAAACAAAAAGATGGGATTAAAGACATCCTAGATGGTAAAAAAATAGGGACTTATATTAATTAAGAAAGAGGTTAAAAATGTCAGAATTAGATGAAATGTTTTTACTCGGGGAAGATAAAATGGAAAAAGCGCTTAACCAGCTACACAGAGAATTTGCTTCCGTACGTTCGGGCAGAGCAAACCCCGCTATATTAGATAAAGTAGTAGTAGAATATTACGGAGCTCCGACACCGTTAAGACAAATGTCGCAGGTAACTGTTCAAGACGGTACAACTCTTGTTATAACTCCTTATGACAAATCAATTTTAAAAGAAATCGAAAAAGGAATAATTAAAGCCGAAATCGGAATTACACCGAACTCTGACGGTATTTGTATAAGACTTCCTTTCCCTCCGTTGACGGAAGAAAGAAGAAAAGAAATCGCTAAAGACGTTAAGAAAATGGGCGAAGAAGCAAAAGTTGCAATCAGAAATATCCGTCGTGAAATGGTTGAAAAATTAAAGAAAATCGAAAAAGAAGAAAATCTTCCCGAAGATGTCGTAAAAGATAATCAGGATAAAATTCAAAAAATAACCGATAAACATACCGACAGCATTGATAAATCAGTAGCAGAAAAAGAAAAAGAGGTTATGACCGTATAATGAAACTTGACCTCGGCTTAAATAAAAATGCAACAAGAATGCTGACCGGTTTTATTCTCGGGTTTGTAGTTTTGTTGTGCATAATGCAGGGTGGACTTGTTTTGCTCGGAATGCTTGCATTCATTTTGTACTTTGCAACAAAAGAATACGTCAAAATATTAAATTACAAAGGCTTTTATCCGAGTATTGCCGTAATTTACGCAACAGAAATCGTACTTGCAATAATTGTTCAAAACGAAGCATTCGGACTTGTCGGCGCAACGCTGACAATATGCTCAATGTGCGCATTTATGTGGGTTTTATTTGTCGGCAGGCAGCCATATATTGCAAATGCAGCAACAACGCTTTTCGGAATGGTTTATTGCGGTTGGTTTCCTCTGCATTTAATATTTTTCAGAAATTTAAGCTGTCCCGAACATGACAGTGGCTTGGGTTTTGTAGTTATGATGCTTGTATCCGTCATAGCAACAGATGTCGGCTGCTACTATGCAGGCAGACATTTAGGCAAGCACAAACTTGCACCGACTGTCAGCCCGAATAAAACAATTGAAGGTTCAATCGGCGGAGCTTGCTGTTGTGTGTTCTTTTCCATTGTAATCGGAACATACCTCGGGTTAAGCTGGTATATGGCACTTATTGCAGGTTTGATAACTACGACATTTGCTCAAATCGGCGATTTGTGCGAATCGTTGCTTAAACGTGATGCGGGGGTAAAAGATTCGGGACATTCACTCCCCGGACACGGCGGTTTCTTAGACAGAACAGACAGTTTTGCTTTAACTATTCCTATTATGTATTACTTCTTTAAGTATTTTGTATACAGAACAGAATGGCAAACAACCGCATGGAATTTTGTTAAAGGGCTTATGCATTAATGAAAACGCTTGAGCAAATTTATGGAATTGAGATTAAGACACCTGAACTTTTTAAAAAAGCTCTTACTCATCCGTCTTACACGCAGGATTTGAATTTGCCGCAGACAGAATCTTATGAAAGGCTTGAATTTCTGGGTGATGCTGTATTAAAACTTACCGTTTCCGATGTTTTATACAATATGTACCCTGATTCTAACGAGGGCGAAATGTCTAAAATTCGAGGGGTTGTGGTTTCAGATAATACTCTTGCCGATATTTCAAAGAAAAACGGTTTGCAGGAACTTATTATTATAAGTAAACATGACGAAAAGCAAGGTGCAAGGAATTTAAATTCAATTTGTGCCTGTGCGTATGAAGCAATATTAGGCGCTTATTATCTTGACGGGAAATATCCGCAAATAAAAAATTACATTGAAAAGACTTTCACTCCATATATTATTGAGGTTAAAAAGAATTTTACAAAATACAATGCAAAAGAAATTTTGCAGGAATACACTCAGGGTAAAGATAAAAAAAGACCCGTTTATGAAATAATCGGGGAATCCGGTCCCGCACATAAAAGAGTTTTCGAAGTTCAGGTTTCTTATCAGGGCAAAATACTGGCAACCGAAAAAGGGATGTCTAAAAAAGATGCAGAACAAAAAGCAGCTTATGCAGCCTGCGAAAAATTAGGTTTAGTAAAGTAAATAAAATATAAAAGGGTAGATTATGAGTATAATTATTTCACCATCAATTTTATCTGCTGATTTTGCAAATCTCGGGCAGGATATTAAAACCGTTGAAAAATACGGCGCCGATTGGATTCACGTTGATGTTATGGACGGGCATTTTGTTCCGAATATTACAATCGGAGTTCCAGTTGCAGCTTCAATCAGAAAGATTACAAATTCGCCACTTGACGTTCATTTGATGATTGATAATCCCTATAAATTTATTGAACCGTTTGCCAAAGCGGGCGCTGATATAATTACATTTCATTATGAAGCCGTAAAAGCATACAGCATGGATTTAGAACGAGATATTAAAGATTTAATCGAAAAAATAAAATCTTTTGGTATAAAGGCAAGTATTTCCATAAAGCCCAAAACAGATCCGCAAGTTTTACAGCCTTATTTAAATATGCTTGATATGGTACTTGTAATGACAGTTGAACCCGGGTTTGGCGGACAAAAATTTATGGATGAATGCGCTAAAAAAATAAAATTTATAAAACAAAATGCACCGCAAAATTTAATCATACAGGTTGACGGCGGGATTAATTCAGATACCGCAAAAATTTGCACATCATACGGCGCAACCTCACTTGTTGCAGGAAGCTACATTTATAAATCCGACAATATAGAACAGGCTATTAAATCTTTACGAGGCTAAAAATACAAAGCTTGATATATTTTTCAAAATTGTTATAATATCTAAGTATGAAAAGAGTTTTATCAATATCACTTATATATGCTTTTTTGTGTGCATCAATACTTTGCGTAAACGCTACAGATATTCAGCAAGCTCAGCAAAAGCAGGATTTGCCCGAAGTTAAAGTTGATTTAAGAGATCAGGCAGGAATTGAATTACCCGCAGGACTTGTTATACCCGTTTTGAATATGCAGGAAGTTTCAACCCAAACATGTCCCGAAGGGTACAAAACAAAATTTGTATCAACAAATGATATTTTTATGGGAGATGCAAAAGTAATCCCCGAGAATACGGAATTTTACGGATATATTGAAAAAATTAACGAACCCGTAATCGGCACAAATGCATCTATGAAAATAAAAATAACCAAAATGATATTACCCGACGGTTATGAACAATATATTAAAGCATATATTTATACGGCAAATGACAATTTAATAGGCGGAGAACTTACCCCGCCGTCAGAATGGGTAAAAATGCCGCACTATCAGGATAAATATCAGGGAATAGCATGGATTCACCGAGGCGCAACCCTGCAGGTAAGACCCGGAGGCAGACGCTCAATGGGCGTACATACATCAGTTCCTGCAGGAGAAAGAGAACTTATTATTCTTGTTGCACCCATAAATATGAGCCATACATATATTGATTAATAAATTGACAAAATCCATAGTCTAGCCTAAAATTATTAGTATAGATTAGGAATAATCTTTGAAAGGGATATGTAAGATATGAAGAAAATAATTTTAGCTATGCTGTGTGTATGTTTGACTTGTACAATTGCTTCGGCTAATAAGAATTTCAACGCAAACGCAAATGACAATGCCTATCAGCTTGATACGGCACAAACATTAAAAAACAGTATCGTAGCCGTTCCTGCAGGACTAACGTTCAGAGGGGTGTTCTTATCCCCTATCAGTTCTGAAACAGCTTATGCGGGACAAGAGGTCAGCCTTGCACTTTCAAACGATTTCTTCTACAAAGATAAAAAAATCGCACCCGCAGGAAGCACCGTAACGGGAACCGTAATTGAAGTATCAAAAGCAAAACACGGCTCATTAAACGGCAAATTATCGCTAAGATTTACTCATATCCATACTCCCTCGGGATTAGATATTCCCATATCGGCAATTGTTTATACTCCCGATAAAACGGGCGTAATTCTCGGCGGCTCGGATTTAACCGTAACGGTTAACGATACCCCGACAACAGAATTAACTTCAATCAAAGGGTATGTACCCGTTTATTCGGGTATGCGCACGGGAACCGGAGCTGCAATGGGAACAGCAGTAGAAACGGGAGGCGGAAGCCTTTTAAAATCAATATGGGATAAAGGGGAAGATGTTGAAATAAGCGCAAGCACTTCAGTTACCCTTATTCTTACTCAACCGATTACCGCAAATCCATAAGTCAAAATAAGTAAATCGGGCAATAATTTTATTTCTGCTACAAGAATAAAATTAGCTGTAAATGTAGAGCTTTATTAAGGAAAAAAATGTCATTACTTGGGAAATATACAGATGAAGAAAATTCAATAAGAAGAAATCCTCGTTCGGGAGCAACTCCCGATAGCTACGTAATGCCCGCAGTCGTCAGAGATGATGATGAAAACGGCGCTATTACATTGAAAAAGAGTTTGTGGATTTCAATCTTTTTACACCCTGCAACCATAGCCGTTATATGGTTGATATTATTTATTTGTACAATTCTCGGTATACATTTGACAATATTTGATAAACCGACCCCCAAGACAAAAGATATAGAATTTGTACTTGTTGATAAAGAAGCAACTCCAAGAGATATGCACACTAAAAACAGGGCTGATATAAATTCAAGATCGGGCGGAATAAATAATCCGAAATTGCCCGTATCTATGCCGTCAAGTCAATCAAGACCGTCGGCAAAACCTGCAGGCGGCGGAGCTCCCAAAGCGGCACCAAAGCCATCTCATCAGCCGTCAATTATGGACAGAGTTAAACAAAGTATAGCAAAACCGCAGCATAAAGCACAGACGACAACTCAAAAACATGCTACGCCGTCCCCCGTTGCAACACCTGCGGTACCAAAACACGATTTGGCAAGACCGCAGCCGCCTACGGCAAGACCGTCGGCAAGACCGCCAATGACTCCGAAAGCGATATCAAGACCCTCTAATACCCCGTTTAAAGTTCCCGTACCATCGGGCGGTTCAAGAGCAGGACAATATGCTACAGGTCCGGTTTCGGGCTCAGGTTCATCTAAAAACGGCGGTTCAAGAGGATCGGGAAATTATTCTCCTAATCCGTCATTAGCTCCTATCGGCAGCGGTTCGGGCTCGTCAAGAGGAGCAGGACATGGAACAGGTTCGGGCTACGGCAGAGGTTCAGGCGGCGGCTCAGGCTCGGGATCGGGCGGAGGCAACCCCGGAGGAGGCGGAGGCAGACCCGGAATTGATGCAATCAGAGAGCCTGATTTCGGACCTTATATGAGAGAATTACAAAGACGAATCAAAATGAACTGGGATCCGCCAAAAGGAAACGAAAGTAAACGTGTAGTTCTTTTATTCAAGATTGCAAAAGACGGAAGATTGTTATCTTGCAGAGTCTTTAAATCTTCAGGGTTACAGAATGCAGATGCGGCAGCATTGAACGCAGTAAAATTAGCCGCTCCGTTCAGACCGCTTCCTGCAGAATTTAAAGGACAAAATATCGATATTCAATTTACATTTGATTACAATGTATTTGGAGCATCAAGGTACTAACAATAATAATTAAAAGAGTAATACAAAAAATGAGGATAAAAAAATGGAATTATTAATTGAATCTATCAAAATGGACTGGCCGGTACTTTTACCGATCTTCATCTGCTCAATTCTCGTAGTTGCGGTAGTAATCCAAAAATGGTCATACTATAGCAAAAACAAAAGAGATATAGCAGTTTACATGAGAGAATTAAACAGAGAACTTGAATCAAACGATTTAAGAGCTGCTCAAGATACGGCTATTCGCTGCGGCGGTATTATCGGTGAAGTTATTGAAGAAGCGGTAAGAATTTTCACCGAACAGAAAAACGGCTTTTCAAGAGCTTTTGATATTTCTGCAACATTAGCAACAAGAAAATTGGAATCTAATTTAACAATTTTAGGTACAATCGGTGGTGTTGCACCGTTTTTAGGTTTGTTCGGTACGGTTGTTCGTATTCTTTTAACATTCAACATATTGGCAGATGCAGGGAATCAGGCGGCAACGGTTGCATCGGGTATCGGTTCTGCCTTAATCGCTACAGCTTTCGGTTTAGGAGTTGCAATTGTAGCGGTTATCTTCTTCAACCTGTTCCAATCGGTTGTTAAACATTTTGAAAACGATTTCAATTTAATAAAATTATTGTTCTTAAACTATGTTGATTCAGAAGGACAAACTCCTGTCAACAAATACTCAAAACCGACTCCGAGAGTAAATTTATAATATACAAAGGAATATAAAATGGCATTTGGCAATAATGACGAGAAAAAAATATTTTCAGAAATCAACATAACACCGTTGACCGATATCTTTTTGGTATTGCTGATTATCATGATGGTTGTTGCACCGTCTTTTCAATCAAGGGATACAAATGTTGACGTTCCTGAAATTAATAACGGCGTAAATATTGAAAATTCAAAAGTTACGGTATCCGTAACAGGCGACGGCGCAACTTATGTAAACGGAGAACCCGTTGCAATGAGTGATTTAACAAATAAATTGATAGCCGTAAAAAGTCCCGAATCTGATAAACAGGAAGTCGTTGTCAAAGCCGATAAGAACATTCACAGTTCAAAGATTATGGATATAATGGATGCAGCGCAAAATGCCGAGTATAAAAAACTTGTCGTAGCAGGTGAACCTTTGAACAGGAAAGAACAAAGGTCATTAGAAAAGAATGCGCAGCAGCAAAAACAGCAGGTCGAAATTCCGACAGAGGATGAAGAATAATGGCAAGAAAAACATTTCACGATATTAATATAACACCGTTAACAGATATCTTTTTGGTACTGTTAATTATCATGATGGTAGTAGCGCCATTGCTTGATCAGCAGGGAATAAGCTTGAGCGTTCCCGAAAATGTTGAGGAGCAGAAAATTGATAAAAATCCTCAAATTTTAACGGTTTATGTAACAAAAACCAATCAATATTATATAAATAATGAAGAAATTGCTGCGGATAATTTAGGAACCGTGCTATCTCAAGAGATGAAGAATTATCCTGACGGAATGCTTATAAAAACGGATTCCGATTCGACTCACGGCGCTGTAGTAAAATTAATGGATAATGCTCGTTCAGCAGGAGTCAAAGCAATTTCAATCGATAGAATGTAAGATATTTTAATAATTTCATTTATAAATAACAACAAAAAGAGAATAGAGATATTCTCTTTTTGTTTGCCTTTAACTAATTTTAATAATTGTAAAACATAAAACTAAAAGTCATTGACTTATAGTCAGCTAAATTGTATAATTAATACGTGAGGTATTTATTTTGATGACAAAAAGACAACAAAATGCCCTGAAAACAAGACAAAAGCTTATCGATACAACAGAAAATCTTTTGAAAAAAGATGGATTTAATGCGTTGAGCGTTGAAGATATTACGAATGCATCGGGCGTTGCAAAAGGGACCTTTTATGTTTATTTCAAACATAAAGAAGATATCGTAACCGAAATTTGCAGAGGATATTTTAAGCAAATCGAAAATGATTTATCTCAAATGAAATCAGATAATATTATTGAAAAATTAACAATATATTTTGACCATTTTATGAAAGCTGTCGAGCTCTACGGAATAAATATTTGTCGTGAATGGATAAAAGATGTTATTGATCCGCAAAATGAAAATGTTGACCATGGCAAGTGGCAGTACGATTTTGGGATGCTTAAAAATATCTTAAATACAGCAGTTAAAAATAACGAGTTAAAAGAAGATACCCCCGTTGAACTTTTAACTCACATTATAATTACGCAATTGTACGGAATGATGACCGTATGGTGCGTATCAGACGGAGTTTTTGAACCTACGGAATGGACTCAAAAATTTTCACGGTTTCAATTAAAAAGACTAATCGGAGAATATTTAATTTAAAGAAGAACTTAAATAAAATCGTAATAACTTTGGAAAGCGGTGTCTTAGACGGCGGATTTGGCGAAAAGATTACAAGATTTTACGGTAATTCCGATATGAAAGTATTAAATTACGGAGCCGATAAAGAATTCACGGACAGAGTACCGACAGAAGAACTGTATGCTAAATATCACTTAACTCCTGAGTTAATAATAAAAGATATAGAAGCAATAAAGTAAAGATAAAAGGAGGTAAATAAAATGAAACACAGAAAATTAAGAAATTTAGAGGTCTCAAAACTCGGGTAAGGCGGCATGGGAATGAGTCACGGCTACGGCAAACCTCACGATAAAAACGAAATGATAAAAGTAATCCGCCACGCATTTGATCTGGGAGTAACGCTCTTTGATACAGCCGAATGCTACGGACCTTATACAAATGAAGAATTGGTCGGCGAAGCATTAGAACCGATTAGAGATAAGGTCAAAATAGCTACAAAGTTTGGCATTACGATTGATAAAGACAATAACCAGATTTTGGATTCAAGACCTGAAAAGATAAGACAATCCATAGAGGGCTCACTAAAAAGATTGAGAACAGACCACGTTGATTTATACTATATAGTTCCTATCCCCGGCACTACAAAAATCTCAAGACTTGAAAAAAACATGAAATCGGCAGAAGTTGTTTTGAGCAAAGAAGAATTAAAAGACTTGAATGCAGAGTTAGAAAAAATTAAACTTGTCGGGGAAAGATATCCTGCAAAATTACAGGCAAGAGTCGGCAACTAAAAAGGAGAAAACAATAAAATGAACATTAAAACAATTATGATAGCATTACTCATCATTCTGATAGGCGGATTTTGTCTGTTTAGAACGAATAAAGGAGGCAATAATATGGTTGAAGCAAATCAAAATCACAAAGTCCTTGTCGCATATTTCTCAAGAGCAGGCGAGCAATACGGTGTCGGAAATGTAAAAGAAGGCAACACCGCAGTTATTGCCAAAATGATTGCTCAAAAAACAGGCGGCGACTTATACGAAATTAAGCCTGTAAAAGACGAATACCCAAATACATACAGAGAACTTACCGCATATTCAAAAGCAGAACAGCAGCGCAATGCAAGACCTGAAATCGTCGGACATGTTGCTAATTTTGACCAATATGATACGGTATTTCTCGGATATCCGATCTGGTGGGGTGATAAGCCGATGCCCGTTTATACTTTTTTAGAAAGCTATAACTTTAAAGGCAAAACCCTGATTCCTTTTGCAACTCATGAGGGTTCGGGACTTGTCGGCACGGAAAACCTTAATAAAACAGGCGCACATGTTTTGAAAGGCTTTGGAATATACGGGCACACGGCACAAAATAACAAAGCCGAAGCCGATAAATTCGTAACAGAAAAATTGAAAGAGCTGGGGTACTAAAACTATGGAAGAAGTAAGAATTGACGTCAGAACACAAAGCGCTGAAAGAATAGCCGAGGCAAAAAGAAGTTCGGATTTGTGCTTCAGAATAAATCATACAAACCCGACAACTCCCGAATGTCAAAAACTCATAAAAGAACTTCTGGGGGATAATTTGGGTGAAGGTTCACAAATTCACCCTCCGATATTTATGAATTTGGCAGATAATGTAAAATTCGGCAAAAACGTAATTATTATGAACGGATTTCAATGCATGTCGGCAGGCGGTTTAACGATTGACGACAACGTAATGATATCATTGAACTGTACAATTGCAACAAACAACCACGATATGTATAACAGATACGTTATAACCTGCAAACCCGTTCACATAAAACGTAATGCATGGCTCGGGGTCAACGTAACGATTTTACCCGGGGTAACAATCGGAGAAAATGCAGTCGTCGGCGCAGGTGCGGTTGTAACTCACGACGTACCGGATAATGCGGTAGTAGTCGGCTGCCCCGCAAAGGTTATCAAATACCTTGATGCAGAAAAATTTAAGTAATTTAATTTCGTCATTCAGAGGGCTCGCCGTAGAAGATTCTTCGCCTATGGCTCTGAATGACGACGAGCCAGAAGAATCTTTTACACACAGCAAGCAACTTCAAAATAAAAGACATTCATTCTCTATAGACAAAATAAGGTCGGCATTATGCCCACATTCTCTTCTTGGTCAGTACGACGAGCCTTAGAGAATGGAAATACCCTTGGGGTGCCATGCCGACAAATATAAAATAGGAACAAACCACATGAAAAAACTGTTATCAATAATATTTGCAGGATTAATACTTTTAATAGGAGGTAATACAATGGCAAAAGAAAATTTAAACAAAAATCAACAAAATATTGTTATGATTTCGGCATATACCGCAACAAGCGAACTTGACAACCTTGAAAACGCAATTAAAAAAGGATTGAATGAAGGCTTAACCGTAAACGAAATTAAAGAAGTCCTCGTTCAACTGTACGCATATTGCGGATTCCCAAAAAGCTTAAACGGCTTGTCAGCTTTGATGAAAGTTGCAAAAGCAGGGAATTACAAAGAAGGCGAAACAGGCAAGCCTTTGCCTAAAGGCTGTGATCTACACAAAATCGGAACGGATAACCAAACAAAATTATGCGGAAGTCCTGTTAAAGGCGAATTATTTGACTTCGCTCCCGCAATTGATGATTATTTAAAAGATCATTTGTTCGGAGATATTTTTGCAAGAGGAGTTCTGTCATGGCAAGATAGAGAAGTCGCAACAATTGCAACATTAAACGCTTTAGATGATGTTGAACCACAATTGAATGCTCATATACAGGTTGGCAAACATAACGGATTAACCGATAGTCAGGTCGAAGAAATTTTAGCACTTTCTTCAAAAGCCAAGATGAAAGTTTACGGAATCGGCACGCCTAACACGGCTTACGCAAAATACTTTATCAGCAACAGCTATTTAAAACCGTTATCAAAAGAACAAGTCGGAATTGCAAACGTTACGTTTGAGCCAAAATGCAGAAATAACTGGCACATTCACCATAAAGGCGGGCAGATTTTAATTGTAACGGGCGGCAGAGGTTACTATCAGGAATGGGGCAAACCCGCACAGGAACTAAAAACAGGCGATGTTGTAAATATTGCCCCCGAAGTAAAACATTGGCACGGTGCAGCTCACGACAGCTGGTTTTCACATCTTGCAATCGAAGTACCGGCTGACGGCGGTTCTACAGAATGGCTCGAACCCGTATCTGACGATGAATATGACAAGTTGAAGTAAAAAGTTCATAAGTTCATAAGTGAATTTCAGTCTTTTAGACATTTTGGAATAATCTTAAATGTGCGATTGCACCGAAAAGAACTTATAAACTGATAAACCTATAAACTTATAAAACTAAAATAGTAGGGTACGATGTTTCGCACCGCAAAAAATAATATGTAAGGAGAAAAATTATGACAATAAATATCCCAAATGTAAAATTAAATGACGGGGTTGAAATTCCCGTTTACGGATTCGGAACATTTTTGATTCCGAATGATGGTTCAACTTTTAAAGCCGTAACTGATGCTCTGAAACTGGGCATTCGCCATATTGATACGGCATCGGCTTATTTTAACGAACAAGAAGTCGGAAAAGCCGTAAGAGAAAGCGGTATAAAAAGAGATGAAATCTTTGTTACAAGCAAACTATGGTTGCAGGATTACGGATACGAAAACGCTAAAAAAGGCGTTGATATTTCGTTAAAAAAATTAGGCTTAGACTATATGGATTTATACCTTTTACACCAACCCTACGGCGATGTTTTTGGAGCTTGGAAAGCCTTGGAAGAAGCGAAAAAAGAGGGTAAAATTCGTTCAATCGGTGTAAGCAATATGACACCTAAAATCTGGAACAACTTAATTCCGCAGTTTGATTCTTTACCGTCTGTAAATCAGGTTGAATTTAACCCGTATTTTCAACAAAAAGAATTAAGAAAACTTATGGATAAAGACAATGTCAAACTTGAGGCGTGGGGACCTTTAGGACACGGGAATGCAGGATTATTAAAAGATCCTGTAATTGCGAAAATCGCAGAAAATCATGGTAAAAATGCAGGACAAACAATTTTGAGATTTGAAATTCAGGAGGGCATTATTGTGTTCCCGAAATCGACAAAACCCGAAAGAATCAAAAGCAATATGGATATATTTGATTTTGAATTATCTCAAGACGAAATGGATCAAATCCGTGCACTTGATACGGGTAAAGGCTCACACGATCCGGATGCACCGGGCGTTGCAGAATACCTTTTAAACGCCTTTGATGTACATAAATAAATTTTATGCATTATTATTTTGATAAGCGTCAATCTGTTCTTTAGATTGGCGCTTTTTATAATTATTATTTAATAACATTTAATTATAAGATAAAATTCTTATAATTGTCGTCGATTTGGTCCTGTTCTATTCCGATATAGCGCAAGGTTATCTGCGGAGCCGAATGATTAAAAATTTTTTGAAGCATCGCCACATCTTTAAATTTTCGATAATGATGATAACCGAAAGTCTTGCGCATTGTATGTGTTCCGATTTTTTCTGACAAGTTAATGCTTTTTGCCGCCTCTTTTAGAATATAATATGCACCGAATCTGTTCATCCTGTTCCCGAAAATCGTAGTAAACAACGGTTCATTCAAATTCTTATCTTTAGTAAATTCTTGAAGCATAGGTTTTAATTTTGAATTAATCGGGAACCTTTTGTGTTTGCCCGTTTTCTGTTCAACAATATTGATATATTCTTTCCCTTGCACATCTCCGACATTCAACGCAACAATATCCGAAATCCTCAGCCCGCAATTCGTTCCTATCGTAAACATAAGCAAATCACGCTTGCTTTTCTTTGCAAAATATTTCTCCAACTTGTGCAAATCTTTCAGGTTCCTAATCGGTTCAACTGTAGTCATATTCCCTCCTTTTTTACTACCGGAGTTGAATAATAAAAACATACCACGATCTTTTGCTAAATAATCATTTTCGACCTGTAGCTTTCTTATCTGAAGCATTATGATTAAAAGTCATTCCAAAAATTTGAGCAAAATATTTTTTTATGAGATTTATAATATAGTATAAAAAAGGAGTATTAATAATGGATTTAAGCGTAAAAGTAAACCAACCGAACTTCGGAATGGCTGTTTTAATAGATGATTCGGCAAAAGCTATAATAAAGAAACAAACAATGGGTTTATCACCTAAAAAATTTGATAAATTTTGGAATAAATTAAACGAAAAAATCGAGCAGGAAAAAGATAATCCCGTAAATACTATCATAAGAAAAGCTAAATACAGAGATGCATTAGCGGCTGAAGTTGTGGATTCAAACGCAGACACGGCAATCAAAAACTATGTAATCACTCAAGGGTTAATTCACAGAAACGGAAGTTTGAAATTCTTAGACAGAGGAACGGCAAGAGCTCAAAAAATAAACAATGCTAACCAAAACTTAGACAAAATCGCAACGGCTGAAGAAAAAGATTTTTACCCCGGCAGCATTGCTCCAGATCTTGAACCGAATGAATAATTGAGATTTTAGAATAATACTTAAATTTAAAATCTTATATGAAACAAACTTAAAAAAAACAGATAGAAAATTTCTATCTGTTTTTTGGAGCGGGTGACGAGACTCGGACTCGCGATCTTTTCCTTGGGAAGGAAACATTCTACCACTGAACTACACCCGCATATATTTTTTACACGCACATACTATCACAAATATACGGTAATTAAAATAACAAAAACTAATGACGTTTAATCGGATTATCTACCTTTTGAACCCGCATCATTTCATGCAAATCTTTTTCGATTTCTTCTTCCTCATCACGAAGTGCAGGTTTTCGTTTGTTAGAATTAATAACATTAGCAACATTCATCATTGCAAGAGAATTTAATGTAGCCCTCAAAACAGCGCTCTGATCGGTATATTTGTTTTTATCATTCTCGTCCTGCTCTTGTTCCTGTTCCTGCTGCTGGGCAAAATACTCTCCGCCCTGTCCCATTTTGTCATCAGAAAGTTTCGCAGCCGTGCCCGATATGTCACCGCTTTTGAAATTAAATGCCCCGCCAATGCCGAAAAATCCGGCAGATCTGTTGTCAACCATTATTTATACCTTCTAACTTTTACCCAAAGCTAATTCCTATACTCTTAACTTTGAATGTCGTGTTTATACTTTCTCTCATGTATTTTAATTTACATGACATAATATTAACTCCGCTGAATGTATGATTTTGCTACTTTGTTAATATTTTTTTACAATTTTCGATAATTATATTTTTGCTCTCATCAATGCGTATTGTAGCATTTTGAGTTGAAAAATACTAGCGCATATTGTATAATATTTATATACTGGCAATATGAGGATATTTTTATGAAAAGGAAAGGTTTCACTTTAACCGAACTGCTTATCGCACTTGCGGTAATCGGTATTCTTATAGCAATTTTGTTACCGATTATATATAATTTAATGCCCGATAAAAACGCTTTGATGGCAAAAAGAGCATACTATGCGGTTCAATCGGTTACAAACAGCCTGTTAAACGACGAAGCTTGCTATCCTGACAAAACTCAGGCGCTTCCTGCGGATCAAAGAACAGGCTTTGACGACGGTTACGGATATGCAGATTGCAACCTCTGGGGCGGCAGAGAAAACGAGGAATATATTGAAAAAGAAGATGCAAATAAAAAATTTCTTACTCTATTTGTCAATAAACTAGATTTAAAAGACTTAAAAGATGCTCAAGGGAAATCAATAACCGTTGATCCTACAAAAAATTCTTTTACAACTAAAGACGGAATTGTTTGGACTGCTCAAGAACAAAAACTCCAAAATACAAATACTGATCCGTCAATTGAATTTTTGATTGACGTAAACGGAGATGACAAGCCTAATTGCAAATCAGCATCAGATACAAATTGTTCGGGCAAAAAAGATTTTGACCGTTTCACGGTTAGGATTCACGATGATGGAACAATCGATATCTTGGAAGATTGGGCTCTTGATGCTGTCGGAATTACGCATGACGTAACAGGTTCAAACTAAAAGTAGAAATATTGAAAATTTAATAAAGCAGCCGAATAATTGCGCTTAGTAATTATTTATTAAGTGAGGAAAGTCCGTGCATCCGCAGAACAGACCGCCGGAGAAACTCCGGGCGTCGTGAGGCGGCGGAAAGTGCCACAGAAATGTTGACTGCCGATGGATTATTTTTAATCACAGGCGATGGTGCAACGGTGAGGTAAGAGCATCACCAAAAAGATCGGAAGGTCTTTGTTAGGTAAACCCCGGTCGGATGCAAGATTGAGTTCAAGGGTTATAATGGTTGTTCGCCGACTTTGAGAAAGAATCGCTAGAGCTTGAGAGCAATCTCAAGACCAGACAGATAATTATTTTAAAACAGAACACGGCTTATGAACTGCTTTATTTTATAAAAAAGACCTGCAACATATTTGTTGCAGATCTTTTTTGTTTAACTGTTTTGCTTATTTAGAAATTAAACCTTAGCGGTTTGCTTTGATTCAATTACAGCTTGAGCAGCAGCAAGTCTTGCCTGCGGGATTCTGTACGGGGAGCATGAAACATAGTTTAAACCGATTCTGTGAGCATATTTTACAGAATCAGGGTCGCCGCCGTGTTCACCGCAAATACCGCCGACTAATGACGGATTAACTTCTCTGCCTTCGTTGATTGACATTTCAATCAATCTGCCGACACCTTTTTGGTCTAAAGTTACAAACGGGTTGAACGGCAAGATTTTTTGTTCAACATAGTTTTTCAAGAATTTGCCTTCAGCATCATCTCTTGAATAACCGAATGTCATCTGAGTCAAGTCGTTTGTACCGTAAGAGAAGAATTCGGCTTCGGTTGCAATTTCTTTTGCAGTCAATGCTGCACGAGGAATTTCAATCATTGTACCAAACTTGTAATTAAGTTTTACGCCTTTTTCTTTCATTACTTCTTCAGCAACACGAACAAGGCCGTCTTTAACGATTTTCAATTCATTGATATGACCTACCAAAGGTACCATTACCCAAGGTTGAAGTTTGTAGCCCTCTTTTGCCAAATCGCAGCAAGCGCTGAAAATTGCTCTAACCTGCATTTCGTTGATTTCAGGGAATGTCAAACCTAAACGGCATCCTCTTAAACCCATCATCGGGTTAGATTCTGAAAGTTTTTCAACGGTTGCAAGCATTTTTTCATCGTCTGCATAGTCTTGACCTAAAGCACGTTTTGTTGCTACTCTTTCAATCAATTCGATTTTTGAAGGTAAGAATTCGTGTAAAGGCGGATCAAGTAAACGAACCGTCAAAGGTTTATCACCTAATGCCTTGAACATTGCATAGAAATCATTGTATTGCATAGGCAAGATATGTTCTAATGCTTCTTTTCTTGCTTCTTTAGTCCCTGCAATAATCATCTTCTGAACCCAAGGAAGTCTTTCAGGATCCATGAACATGTGTTCTGTTCTGCAAAGACCTACGCCCTCAGCGCCGAATTTCTTAGCATTTTCAATATCTTTAGGAGTATCAGCATTAGCCTCAACTTTTAATTGTTTAATTTCGTTTACCCAACCGAAGAAAGTTTCAAAGTCGTGATCGATACCTGCATCAACAAGTTCGATAGCACCTTCCATAACATCACCGGTGCCGCCGTCAAGTGATATAATATCATTTTTGTGGAATACGGTTCCGTCAGCACAAGTAACTGTTTCTTTAGCCATATCGATTTTCAAATCTTCACAACCTGAAACGCACGGTTTGCCCATACCTTTAGCAACAACCGCAGCGTGAGAAGTTGCGCCGCCTCTGAGTGTTAAAACACCTTGAGAAACAGCCATACCGTGAATATCATCAGGGCAGGTTTCAATTCTTACCAAGATAACTTTTTCACCTGCAGCGCCTCTTTTTGCTGCTTCTTCGGTATCGAATACGATTTTACCTACAGCAGCCCCGGGAGATGCGTTTACACCTTTTGAAATCTTGTGTGCATGTTTAACGGCAGCAGGGTTAAAGCAAGGTAACAATACCTGATAAACTGCATAAGGATCAACCTGCATAATAGCTTCATCTTTAGAAATGATGCCTTCATTATGCATATCAACCGCAATTTTAATAGCAGCTTTTGCAGTTCTTTTGCCGTTTCTTGTTTGCAAAATCCATAATTTACCTCTTTCAACGGTAAATTCCATATCTTGAACATCGTGATATCCTTTTTCAAGTTGTTTTGCAATTTGAACATATTGTTTGTAGATATCAGGCATATCTGTTTCAAGTTCTGCAATGGGTTTCGGAGTTCTGATACCTGCAACAACATCTTCGCCCTGAGCATTTACAAGATATTCACCATAGAATTTGTTTTCACCTGTTGCAGGGTTTCGAGTGAATGAAACACCTGTTGCACAATCGTTACCCATATTACCGAATACCATTGTTTGAACGTTAACGGCTGTTCCGTAATTGTGGTCGATTTTATTCATATTTCTATAAGCTACGGCTCTGGGGATATTCCAAGATCTGAATACGGCTTCAATTGCTTCTTGAAGTTGTACATACGGATCTTGAGGAAAATCCTTGCCGGTAACTTCTTTAATTGTCTTTTTATAAACAGGGATTAAAGATTTCCAGCCTTCTGCCGAAATTTCAGTATCCTCTTTAACACCTTCTTTTTCTTTTAATTTTTCAACTTCAGATTCGAAATATTTTTGTCTGTCCATATCCCATGCAACAGAACCGAACATTGTCAAAAATCTTCTGTATGAATCATAGCAAAATCTCGGATTGTTGGTTAATTTAACCATAGCTTCAACGGTTTCATCGTTTAAACCGAGGTTAAGGATTGTTTCCATCATACCGGGCATTGAAACTCTTGCACCTGATCTTACAGAAACCAACAACGGATTTGTTTTATCGCCGAATTTCTTTCCGGCCTGCTTTTCTACATCTTTTAAATAATATTTAACTTCATCCATTAAACCGTCAGGCAATTTATTGCCGTTATTGATGTAATCCATGCAGGTTGCAGTGGTAATTGTCAATCCCGGAGGAACAGGAAGACCTAAATTGGTCATTTCAGCAAGGTTTGCACCTTTGCCGCCTAATTCGGCACGCATGTGAGCATTACCCTCTCTGAAAAGAAATACTCGTTTTTCTGTCATAATTTTTTTTCTCCTTTTTCATTATGTAAAAAGCACTATAGAAACTTCTCTATACTAATACTTCTCTATGTGCAATCCTATCATAAAAATGGCATAGAAAAAATAATTCTCTTGAATTATTTCAAGAACTTAACATTAAAAATAATCGGGAAAACAGAGTATTTCAATGTTTTAAGAGTATTAAAAAGCGGGGTTACGAATTTGAGTCGTCATTTTCATTATCGTGTGCGTTCTCTTTTAATTCGGCAACTTTTTCTTTGATATTGTTCTTTGCTTCTTTAATCTTCTCTTTTGCATTGTCTACGCCTTGTTTAAAATCTTTTTTGATTTTCTTTGCGGTTTCTTTGAGGGTCTTTTTGTCGTTATCGTTCTTCATAATGTTTCTCCTTTTTTAGGGTGTACAAAAAGCATTATAAAAAACATTTTTAAAAATTTAATCAGACATTGCAGCAATTTTTTTGTAAGCGTGGTAAGATTTTTGTATGAAACAGATTATCTTATTTTTCATAAAAATATATCAATGGTTTTCAAAATTTACCCCGCCCGTATGCAGATTTACACCAACCTGTTCTGAATATATGCGGCAGGCTATCGTAAAATACGGAGTATTAAAAGGCGGATGGCTTGGGATAAAAAGAATTTTGCGCTGCCACCCGGGGAACCCCGGCGGGTATGACCCCGTTCCTTAAATTATTTTATTTTTTTGTTGAGTCCATCATCAATTTAATATCATTGATTAAGGATTCCACATTTTCATCATCTTTAATACGTTGTGCATCTTTTGCCGATTCCAATGCTGAATTGAAATCCTGATTGTTATAATACAAAATAGATTTGTTATAGTGAATTAAATATTTTTCATCATCATTTGTTGCAAGAAATTCAGCTTTGGTTAAAGAATCTTTTGCAAGCTTGTTATTGCCCATACTTGAATAAACAGCCGCCATATTTATATACCCGCCGCAATAATTGGGGTACTGTTCGACATATTTTTTGTATTCAGCCAATTTCTTTTCAAGTATTTCATCTTCATTGCCAAGTATCAACGGAGCATAATAAAGGTTTTCGTTATACCAGCCTCTCATATTGGTAATTGTCGGCGCAAGTCTGTATAAAAGTGCAAGTGTATTCAAATCTCTCATCGTAAGCGACAATCTGCCGTTGTTATACGACGCATTTGAATACTGTTCGTGATTATTTGAATACATTACGTCGCCTGCGTAATCACTATGCCCGGAAATTCCCAGAGCGTGCCCTGTTTCATGCAACGCCGTATTATAAATCTCGGTTTCCGAATATGTCTGCCCGAGCGGATTTGTTTTATAAAAAGTCATTGTCATTTTGGTTAATCTGTTGCGAGAATCCGTCGTGTTTGACGTAACGGCAACCGTATATTTGCAATTCGGACCGGTACATTTTGGGCCGTCGTAATCTTTAAATCTTACATAAATATCGCAATCATCAGGCTTTGTAACCTGTGTAAATTCTATAAAATTACTGCGTCTGCTCCATTCATCCATTGCCTTTTTGATGTTATCTCTGTAATATTGAGGGACATTTTGTTCTTCATCAAAATAAACTTTTAACGGAAAAGCCTCGGTATTCCACCTTAAAATATCTTTATTTAAAATAGCGCTGTAAATATAATTACCTTCCAAACCCTCAAGCAATCTCTTTTTTAAGCTTATAATCTGGGTTTTGGCGTAATTTTGAGCCGTATCGTGAGTTTTTGAATTAGCGATTAAATATAAGCTCTCCTGATTTGAATAGGTCGGAGTACCTTTTGACAAGGCAAGCGCAAGAAAATATCTTGCCGCAGGATTATTCGGATTAGCCGCAAGCGAGCGTTGGAACAGCCTTACCGAAGCATCATACTGTTCGACATTATAAAGCTGCTTTCCTTTGTTAAAATAGTAAGATGCGCACAAAGGTGATCTTTGCCACAGGATATAGCCCCAAAAACCGAAAACTACCACTAAAAGAGTGATTTTAATTATTTTTTTTCTCATCTATTTCTTTTTCCAATTGTTTTGCTAACAAATTTATATCTCCTTTTAATTTAAAATATTCTTTAAATTTAGGAGTAACTTTAAGGTTGATACTTCTGCCGTTTTTATCTTTATGTTTCGACACAAGTCCTTTTTCTACAAGTTCTGCAATGTGCTCATAAGCATTTGAGCGCATTTTTACAAGTTCTGATTGTCTTATGCTCTTTTTAATCGCAATGATTGAAAGAGTTCTCAAAACCGCTGCAGATAAATCAATCGGACAAATTTTTTCCACAATATCAGAATATTCTTCTTTTACCTGCAAAATATATCCGTCCTCATCATCAATTTCTAACGCCCCGTCTCTTGATGAATAATCCATAATAAGCTCTAACAAAGCTTCTTCGGCCTGTTCGGGTTCGGTATCAACATAAGCCGCAATTTCATCTAAAGACAATGCTCTTGCCGTTACGAACAAAACGGCTTCTATTCTTGATTTAAGCTGTTGCATAAGCATTTCCTCCGCCTTTTACAACATACAAATCAGAATAAAATTCTTCCTGCTCCAATTCATAATCCGTATCTCTGCTTAAAAATAAAAGCGCCATATAAGATGTAACTCTATCCATACCTAAGATTTTCAAATCATCTAACTCTATTTTATCCTCGTTTTGGAAAATCTGTTCAATATTATCTTTCAATTTCAAGACAGCCTGCTCTATATAAGCATCATGCGACATATTTGAAATTATCTCGTGAGTGGTTAATCTTGAAAAATCTCTTACACGGTTTCTTGCTCTTTTTTGCGCATCTTTAAGGTTAACCCTTTGTTCGAGTTTTTCATAAAATTCCAATTGTTTGATTAAATCTTTTAACGTTACAACCCTTTTGCGGTTCATACGAATACTTGTTCTTCTTTTGAGAGCCTCGTCCCAACGTACAACATTGTTTGTAGGAATGTAATCTTGAGAATTGTAATCATCAACGGGCAATCCGTCATCATCATACATCATTTCGGGTTCGTCGTTATCTTGGAACTCTTCAAGTGTCAACCCCGCAAGTACATTTGACTGCAATCTGCATAAAATAGCCGCAAATAAAAACGTTCTGCTTGCGACTTTGAGATCTAAAGATTTCATCTCAGTCATTTTTTGCAAATATCTGTCCGTTACATCAACAATATCAATATTCCAAGGGTCAATTTCGCCAGATTGAACCATCTTGACAAGTATTCCTATCCCCTCATTTTGATCATAGGAACTTAAACCCTCATATACCGTATTATTTATATTTTCTCCGTTTATTATTGTATTATTCATTATTTTGTATGCCTGTTACTTTTGTTTTACCTTTTTTCTTTTGAGTCACTCCGATAACCCTGTGCGCCTCTGCAACCATTTGAGGTTTGTGAGTAACGACAAGGAACTGAGTATCATTGGATTGTTTTTTAATCATTTCCGCTATTCTTTCAACATTCATAGCATCCAAACTTGCATCGACTTCATCAAGCGCATAGAAAGGAGCAGGCAGATATTTTTGGATTGACAGAACCAGAGCAAGAGCTGTCAAAGCTTTCTCGCCGCCCGACAATGCGCTCAATTTGTTGTTTGTAACCTTATCTCTCGGCTTTGCCTCAATCGTCATTCCGCCTGATAACGGGTCTTTTTCGTTTTCAAGTATAAGTTTACCTTCCCCTTCGGATAATTGATGATAAATATCGGTAAAGTTTGTATTTATGGCATTATATGCAGTCATAAAAGCTTCACGCTTTTGCTTTTCAAATCCGTTCATTTTTTCAAGTATTGAAACTCTTTCAGTTGACAATGTTTCAATCTGATTATCAAGTTCTTCTTTTCGTTTGGATTTTTCTTCATACGATGTTATCGCACGCATGTTTACATCGCCCAAATCCTGCATTTTCTTATCAAGGCGCTGAATTTTTGAATTTAACTCATCAACCGAAATTTTAACAGGCTCAAGCTTGTCAATCTCTATTCCACCATCAACAAGAATTTTGCGTGCATCTTCAAGTTGAGGTTCAAGTTCACGTCGTCTTGCTTTGAATGATTCAATCTGTTCGCCGACACTTTCAATTTCTTTAAGCGTTACAGCGCTGTCAGTTTGAAGTTTCAATAAATTCTGACGAATGTCTTCTTTTTCTTTCACAAGAACTCCGATTTTTTCATCAATTACTGCTATTTTATCAGATAGAGCGCTTAATTGTTCCTCTAATTGACCTATTTCCGTTTGTCTTTCTTTTATGCTTAATTCAAGTTCTTTGTTGTTATTTATAGAATTTTCAATGTCGCTTTTCTTTGTTTCAATCAAAGATTCGTTGAATTTTATTTTCCCGTCATAACCGTTAATTTCGGTATTTATGGCAAGTTTATCATCTTGAAGTTTTCTTATATCATCTTCAATACCTTGAGTTTTTTCTTTCAATTCGGCAAGATTTTTGTCGCCCAAAAGATTATCAAGTTCAGACAATCTGTCCTGAGAGGTCTGAATTTTATCGGCAAGCTCAACACGCTTAACTTCAATTTTATCGAGTTCGGAATTTAATTTTTTGATATTTGGTTCGTTTTCCGTGATAAATTTTTGTTTTTCTTCCAATAAGCCTTGACTGTTGTTAAACTGCGAAACCATATTGTTTAATTCTATGCGTGATTTTGAATATTCGGTCGAAGCGTTTGAATAAGCAATTCTTACCTTGGTCAATTTTTCTTCAAGTTCATTTTTCTTTAAATTAGCTTCATTGTATTTTTTCTGAAGTTCATCAACTTTTTTCTTGGCATTTTCGAGTTCTCTGTCATCGTTTTTACCGAACCCGAATGCCGACGGCTTAATATAACCGCCCGTTATAGCGGAAGATTTTTCATACAATTTTCCGTCTAACGTAACCATACGATATCTGCCGATTAATTTTTCAGCGGTTAGAGCATCTTCGACAATTAAGGTTTCACCGACCGCATAGTAAAATGCATCCAAATAAACATCGTCAAAATCTACCAGATTTATGGCAAAATCAATAACACCTTTATCTTTGGGCAGGTTTAATCTGTTCGGAGCTTTTCTTAATTTGTTTAACGGAATAAAAGTTGCACGCCCTGCTCTTGAAGAAGTTAAAAGCTCCATCGCAATATTTGCGCTGTGAGTATCATCAACAACAATATGAGCAAGTCTGCCGCCAAAAGCAATGTTTAGCGCTATCGAATATTCATCGTCAACCGTCCCGAGCTGCATAATCGGTGCATGAACTCCGGGGAGTTTTGCATTCATAACGGTTGATATCGGCAAAGTCGTACCTCCTCCGCCTGCCGATTTTTGAGCTTCCATCTCGGTAAATTTTCTGTATGCAACTCTTGAATCATGTTCATAATCTTCAATTGCGGTTTTGATATCATCAAGTTTTTTCATCGTGGATGATTGAACTTCTTTCAATTCATCCATTTCTTTTTTCAAATCGTTTACCTGCAGCTCTTTATCTGCTTTTTTGTCGGCAAATTCGGTTTTGTCTTTTAAAGCGTTTTCGATAAATTCTTTAGCATCGGCAATAACTTTTGTTAAAACCTTTAATTCATTTTCTTTGGGCAAAGATTCTTTTAAAAGCTCATTATCTTTATCCTTTAAAGAATCCAGATTTTTTGAAACTTCGTTTCTTTCCTGAATATATTTATCAACAGTGGAACTCAAGCCCGAAATGTCTTTCAATTTCTTTTGAAGTTCTTCTTTTTTCTCTTTCAATTGAGTTTCAATAATGCCCAGTTTGTCGTGAGAAAGTTTGATATTCAGCTGTTCTTTTTCAATATTTTTCTTAAATTCTTCTATGCCGTTTTTAGCATTTTCAATAGACTGTAAGCCTTTTTGAATTTGAGTTTGCGCATAGTCAGAAGCATTTTTCTTGGTTTGAATTTGGGTGGATATTTCGCTTTTCTTGTCGTTAAGCTTGTTTCTTTCAGCCTCGCCCTGCTCTTGCAGCTTGTCATTAAGCTCCTTATACTTGTTTTGAATAAGCTTAATTCTTTCTTCCAAATCTTTTTTGTTTGATTCTTTTTCTTTTAAAGTTTTGTTTGCTTTGAGAATATTTTCGTGCGCAAGTTCAAGATTACGTTTCAAATCAAAGAATTTAACCGTGCCGATTTGAGCTTCCAAACCTGATTTTTCATCTTTTAACTTTTTATATTTAAGGGCAACTTCTCTTTCTTCTTTCAATTGCTCTAACTGCGATGCAACTTCAGACAAAATAAGTGATGCCGATTCAACTCTTTGCTCAACTTTTTCAAGCTCGCCTTTTGCCTGATCTATTCGCCTGTCGAAATCCGCAACCCCTGCGATTTCGTCAATAATTCCTCTGCGAGCTTTTGAAGATGCGCTTATGATGTTATTAATATCATATTGCATAACAACGTTGTAACTGTTTGGGGTAACGTTATATTCTTCTAACACGGCACGAATATTTGTCAAAGTTTCGGCTTTATCGTTTAAATAATACGTGCTGACATAGCCTTGAGAGCCTTTTTTAATTCTTCTTGAAACGGATAATTCGTCGTTGCCGTTAACTTCGCCGAAAACTACTTTTACAAAAGCCTCGTTACGGTTGTTGAAAGCGGTAATATAATCGGCGGAATTTTCGATACGCAAAGCGCTGCCCTGCCTCAATCCGAGGGCAAACATAATGCTGTCGATTATATTACTTTTGCCCGAGCCGTTCGGTCCTGTAATAGACGTAAACCCTTTTAAAAGAGGTATTTCGGTTTTGTTGGCAAAAGACTTAAAATTGTCAATCTCTAACTTTTTTATGTACATAAATTTCCCAAGTATGATATCTATTCTATTATGACAGGGAAATAGATGTCATGTCAAACATTTTACAAATTAAACGGGATTATATATTAAATCTTTTTAACAACATAACAAAAGTAGGGTGCGTTTGCGCTTTGCACCGTTATAATCTTGTAAGATAATGAAATTCTTCGCTATCGTTCAGAATGACTGTATATTTTTCCCTCGCCCCCTTGGGGAGAGGATGCCTGAAAGGCAGGAGAGGGGCTAAAGAAACAATCCGCACCGTTGTTTTTGTTAATTTAGGCGATTCTTCGCTATTGCTCAGAATGACTGTGGTATTTGACACCCATTTGATTACAATTTCTGAACAGATGCAACTTTTGAAGTCATTGTGATATTTGGCAAAGGTTCGCCGTTCATTTTCGCAAAGAATATGCCAATTTTTGTTTTTAAGTTTGACATTTTTGTGTTTGTTTTGTGAACAACTACATCTCGCCCATTACTCAATTTGTCATTTTGAAGTTGTTTCAGAATTTTAGAACCTTGCGAAGTCGAAAGGTTGTCTACCCTTCTACCTTTGGGAGAGGGTTGAAAATCGATTTGAGCATTGCGAAAATCAGATTTTCGGGTGAGGGTTGATGCCGTCGAATTTGCTTGGTGTTGAGAAGTCAAGACCCCTC
>Ga0256406_1000173_pt1 | contig 124448 bp, 84 predicted proteins | sample RumenRJG_03DNA_FD_185986 | JGI IMG/M metagenome (GOLD analysis project Ga0256406, IMG submission 185986) | Bovine rumen microbial communities from Lethbridge, Alberta, Canada - RJG_03 | ecosystem: Host-associated > Mammals > Digestive system > Stomach > Rumen | place: Canada: Alberta...
GAATGCGGGTGCAAAAGTACAACCTTTTACCCTCTCCCTCCAAATATTTCACCGACTTTTTTCTGACTTTTTTCAAGATTTTCCCTTAATCCCCTTGCTGACAGGCAAATAATTTTTTACTTTGCTCCCTACACTTGCACTTCCCCTACGATACCTCTCCTCAGAATACATATTATATTGTACGCGCGAGAGCGAAATCACGAGGAGAAAATCACATATCAAGACTGCCTATGCGATGCATACCTTCTTTATAAAGGCTGATGCGCCATGCAAAACGACTAATCGGATCCTTTGCCACTTATCAGAAAATTTCGCTCGAGTTGCCCATATATAGATTGAAGAATTCGAGTTTTCGTCTCTTCCGGTACCTCACTTTTTGTCAGAAACAATGAGTCACCAGAATATATCTATTTCTCATTTTATAGTGGAGCTCACTTTCTCCATCCACAACAAGAGGATTTAAGACCCTCGACTGACTGCAAAAGGATATTTGTGAAATGACGTAATCATGTTTTTGCGCCTTGTATCTTCCGCTATCCTCCAAATCGGGCGCAAGTTTGTGATGAACTTGCGCCCAAGCAGTATGTAAAAGGGATTTGATGATTACTTGCTGATCTTTTCTACGATTCGGTCGACAAGAGTACGTTTGCGGTTTTGCTCGCTTTCATTTCCGTAACCGTAACCATAGCCGTAGCCATAACCATAACCATAGCCGTAGCCATAGCCGTAACCATAGCTGTCCTTGCTGGCGTTTTCGTCGTTGACGACCACATACATATTGTGGAATTTGCCCTCCTTGTACATCTTGTCTAGTTCCTTGAGGAATCGACTATCCTCAACACCTACACGGATGATATAGAGCGTAAGATCAGCCACACGGTTGATAATGCTGGCATCAGCCACAGCAAAAGCAGGTGTAGCATCAAAGATGATATAGTCGTAAGACTTCTTCAGCTCACTCACCATCTTTTCCAAGTTTTTGCTCATCAGCAACTCAGCAGGATTGGGCGGGCGCACGCCGACAGGCACAAAGTCAACATTGTCTGCAATATTCTTGACAATAATCTTGTCCCAGTCCATCTCTATCTCGGAGAGGTAGCCGGTGAGGCCTGAGCTGTGCTCATGCATCACGCTTGTTAGTGAGCCCTTACGGATATCCGCGTCGACGAGGAGCACCTTCTTGCCGGCTATACCGAAAATGACGGCGAGGTTACGCGACGTAAAGCTCTTACCTTGAGACGGCGTAGACGAGGTAGTCATGATGACCGCCGGTCTCTTAGCTACCATATCGATATTGTATCGCAGGATACGGAAAGCCTCTGCGACACTGGAGGCAGCACTCTTCTTGGAGAGCAATTTCTCCTCGTTACCATCCTCGTCCCAACGAGGGATAGAGCCCAGAATCGGTGCGCTCAGATTGTCCTCAACCTCTTTGCGTGCGCGAACCTTGGTATTGAGTTGAGTACGTGCCCAAATGATAAGTGAAGGAATCGCGAAGCCGACGAGCAGAGCAACGAGCAAGATTATATTCCAAGAGCGAGATGCAGGTTGAGCTGGCCCGTAGGGATACTCGACGATACGTACATTGGCCTCATTGATAGCCAATTGGAGAGCCACCTCTTCCCGCTTGTTGAGCAGATAGGTATAGAGCGCTTCCTTAATAGATTGCTGGCGCGTGATATCCAGGGCTTTAATCTCCTTGTCCGGCACACCGGTCAACTGCGACTGCAACTGATTGTCTACAGAACGTGCTTTAGCCAGCTGGAGTCTGATAGAGTTGGTATAGCTGTCAATTGAAGCGTTGATAGCTCGGCGCATAGAAGCCAACGCCGCGTCACGGTCTGCAATAGGAGAAGCCGTTTCGCTTGAGTTGGAAGCCATCTTGTTGCGTTCAATCATCAATTTATTGTAATCCGATATCTGAGTTTGCATGTTGGCGCTGCCGAGTCCCGTCAATTGAGGTATAAGAGACTTATTGTTGGCCTCCTTTGAGATATACTCCTTGAGATACTGGGCTACGGTTAGCTGTGACTCAAGGTCCATGAGATCCTTACGCGAGGTTTCACTTTGATTCAAATAACTCTTGGCATTGAGTTGGAAGTCGACAAAGTCGTTGTTGCGCTTAAAACGCGCCAGTTCGCCCTCTACTTGGCTCAGCTCGCTACCAATAAGCCGAATACGGTTGTCTATAAATTTGGCCGTATTGGCAGAAACCATATTCTTGGCATCTACGATATCCTCCTTATAGACTTGCAGCAAGGTATTGAGCACAGCCTGTGCGCGTGACTTATTGATATCACGCATAGAAATATTGATAAGTTGTGCTTCCTTATCATATTCTGCTGCCGAAAGCATGGAGACATATGTGCTTGTCGCAGCCTCTTTGCTCACTCTGGAAACTCTGACCGTACGTCCTACAAACTGATACGCATCAGGTTCCTTGTCCAGGCGGAAAGCGCCGCCTGGAGTCTGCACTACCTGACCATAGGTAAATGTTCGCTCGAACTTGTATTTCTGACCGTCCCATACCACATTGGAAACCTTTAGTCTGTCACCTTTACTTACCTCAACATCAAAACTGAGAGGTCCATGAAATGATGGGCCAAAGTGAGCCGTAAAGGGGCGTATTGTAAAGAGTGCCACAGGTCGCAAGCCCGCAAAAGTATTATAGCTAATATTGAGGCCGAGGCGATCGACTACCTTCTCCATCAGTCGGCGTGACTGGAGGATGAATATCTCGTTTTTCAGCTGGTCGGTCACCTGTACGCCATAGAGGTCTTTGAGTCCGCTAAATCCGTTGCGATTGTAGTAGTTATCATTATTGGAATCCTCGAGCAGGATAGTAGCCGTCTGGGTAAAGATATGCGGCTCACGCATCTTATAAATCGTCGCAAAAAACAAGCAAAGAACAAGAGAAAGCAGATACCAGCGCCAGTTCTTGACCAGTACTATCAGGCAAAGCTTAGCAATTGCAAAGAAGTCTGTAGACTTGCCTTCCTGCTCTTGAGTATTGTAACTGAGAGATTCGTTTTCTTCCATAGTTTACCTGGTTAATGCGATGATAAGGGATATGATAGATGCGGTCATACTTACGAGCGTACCCGATACAGTCAGGTAGGTATAGCTTGTGCTACCCTTCACTTTGACCGACTTATTGGACTCCACGTATACGAGGTCATTCTGTTGCAGGTAGTATGCCGGTGAGCTAAACACCGATTCGGGATTGGTCAGGTCGACTTTGTAAGTCACGCGCTGACCGTCCTCTTCACGTACCACGAGGATATCCTTGCGCACAGCCGTATTGTTGAGATCACCGGCACGGCCTATAGCTTCAAGCAGGGTAAGACGTTGTCCCGTATAGCTCTGCACGCCCGGCGACTTGACGTCACCGAGGATTGTCACCTTGAATGACATAATACGCGTCGTCACAATAGCGTCATTGATATAGCCGTCGCGGATACGTTTCTGGAGCTCGTTGGACAATTGCTCCACCGTATAGCCGGCCGCCTTGATCTTGCCAAATATAGGGAAGGTGATGGTACCGTCCTTTTGGACATAGAAGTATGCGATACCAGCCGAGCTGTTGATCGTTGAGGAGGCATTACCAGTAGATAAGCCACCCGTTCCACCACCGATGAGGGTATTGTTATCAAACTGCTCCGTGAGCGACTTATCCCGCGTATTGATAGAGATGGCGAGCTCGTCATCAGGCTGGATGACTAGGCCGTAACTCTTGGAAATGTTTTGAGGGACAGCATAGAGGCTGTCGGCACCTTGCAGGTACGTCATTTCTTTATTGGAAACACAGGATGTCATACTCAGCGCCACGATTAGGGCACAGAGTATTCCTAGGACCCATTTATTTCTCATGATTGATTGATATTTTTCTTTGGAACTGTCGTTAGTTATCCTCGATAACTATATTTTAGTGGCAAAGGTATACAATATTTTTCTATTTAAGACCAATTTAACAAAAAAGAACTATGTCAAAACGCCATTTTCCTTTCCGTAGCCATATCCATGATATAGTCTCGAGCCGCCATGCGCCAATCTGTTTGCTGCAAGTCTTTTTCTTATACTTTTTTATGCTGACATAGCTTTCGCATACGCATCAACTGTTTTTTCTTTTGCTCGTCAAGGACTTCTGTATCCCGATGATTCAGCTTAGTTAGCGCGAGCTTCTCCAGTGTCACATAAAGCCATACAGTTCTTTCGAGTGACACGCCTATTCCGCATTTTCTTTCACTAGTCACCCGTCCCAATTGCGACACTTTGTCTGGTAGCAGCAAGTGCGGGTAGCCCTGTAGAGACGCTATACGACATCTCCATATCACATTATGACTACTTTACATTCTCTCAAAAGATGCCTCAGACGTCCAAACCCCATTATTAAATATTTTTTATTAACATGTCGTAAGGGTCAAGAAATCAAAATTTGTAACTTTGTAGAAGTTTCTAATCCATACCATCATGAAAATAAGCGAAGAAGAAGCCCTAAGGTACCACTCCATGGGCAAGCCAGGAAAGATTGAGGTTACTCCGACAAAGCCTCATTCAACTCAGAAGGATTTATCACTTGCCTATTCGCCTGGTGTAGCTGTTCCGTGCCTCAAAATACAAGAAAATCCCCATGATGTTTACAAATACACCAATAAGGGCAATCTCGTAGCCGTCATCTCCAACGGCACAGCTGTGCTTGGTCTCGGCAATATCGGAGCTATGAGCGGCAAACCCGTGATGGAGGGTAAGAGCCTGCTCTTCAAGATTTACGCCGGTGTAGATGCATACGATATAGAGGTCAACGAGACCGATCCGGAAAAGTTTATCGAGGCTGTTAAGGCGATTGCGCCCACCTTTGGCGGTATCAACCTCGAGGATATCAAAGCTCCAGAGTGTTTTGAGATTGAAAAACGTCTTAAGGCTGAGCTGGACATCCCCGTCATGCACGACGATCAGCATGGCACCGCCATCATCTCATCAGCAGGTCTGCTCAATGCCTGCGAGATAGCCGGCAAGCGTCTCGAGGACATCAAGCTCGTCGTCAGTGGCGCGGGAGCCGCCGCTATAGCGTGTACAAAGCTCTATATCTCCCTCGGAGTGAAGAAGGAAAATGTGCTCATGCTCGATCACAAGGGTGTCATCACCTCCGACAGAACCGATCTCACCCCCCAGAAGAAGTTCTTTGCCACCGATCGCCGCGACGTCCACACCCTGGCAGAGGCCATGAAGGGTGCCGACGTCTTTGTCGGTCTCTCCAAGGCCGGATTGGTCACCAAGGACATGGTACGCTCGATGGCCGACAAGCCCATCATCTTTGCCTTGGCCAATCCCTATCCCGAGATCAGCTATGAGGACGCCAAGGATGCCCGCCCCGATGTCATTATGAGCACAGGCCGTTCCGACTATCCCAATCAGATCAACAATGTCATCGGATTCCCGTATATCTTCCGTGGAGCCCTTGACACCGCAGCCACTTGTATCAATGAGGAGATGAAGATAGCAGCCGTCAAGGCCATAGCCGACCTTGCCAAGGCACCCGTTCCTGATGTCGTCAACCGTATCTATCAGGTCAACCAGCTCACCTACGGCCCCGACTATTTCATCCCCAAGCCCGTTGATCCGCGTCTTATCACATGGGTTTCCATCGCCGTGGCCAAGGCTGCCATCAAGAGCGGCGTTGCCCGAAAGGCCATTGACAACTGGGGCGAGTACCGCATCCATCTGCGCGAACTGATGGGACAGGAGACCAAGTTTACCCGTTCTATCTACGACACTGCGCGCAACAATCCCCAGCGTGTCGTCTTCGCTGAGGGTTCGCATCCCAAGATGATGCAAGCCGCCGTAATGGCCCGCGATGAGGGACTGTGCCATCCCATTCTGCTTGGCAACGACGAGTACATCCCCAAGCTGGCAGAAGAGATGCACCTCGACTTGTCCGGTATAGAAATCATCAACCTGCGTGACAATAGTCTTGCAGCCAAGCGAGAGGAGTATGCCGCCATACTTGCCAAGAAGCGCGAGCGCGAGGGGATCACCTACGATATTGCCAAGGATATGCTCAACGACCGCAACTACTTTGGCATGATGATGGTGGAGACCGGCGAAGCCGATGCCTTCATCACAGGCCTCTACACCAAGTACAGCAATACCATCAAGGCCGCCAAAGCCGTGATTGGCATCAGACCAGAGTTCAACCACTTTGGCACTATGCACATCATCAATTCGTCCAAAGGCCTCTATTTTATCGCTGATACCTTAATCAACCGTCACCCCGACGAAGACACACTCTATGATATAGCACGTCTGGCCAATCACACTGTCAAGTTCTTCAACCGCAAGCCTGTCACAGCCATGATCAGCTACTCCAACTTCGGTTCAGACAAGATTGGCAGTCCCGCCCGTGTACATGAGGTCATCGCACGTCTCCACAAGGATTATCCCGATATGCCCATCGACGGAGAGATGCAGGTCAATTTCGCTCTCAACAACGAGCTGCGCGACAAAAAGTACCCCTTCACGCGACTAGTCAACCGTAAGGTCAACACACTCGTCTTCCCCAACCTCAGCAGTGCCAACTCCTGCTACCAGATCCTGCAAGGCATCGACGAGCATGCCGAGATCATCGGTCCTATTCAGATGGGGCTCAATAAGCCTATCCACTTTACTGACTCAGAGAGCAGCGTACGCGATATCGTCAACGTGACCGCTGTAGCAGTACTTGACGCCATTGTTGACAAGAAGCGTCTTGCCAACAGCTAGCGCCGTCCGTCACTGATTCAAAGAGATTGTAGTCCTTGCCGCTTTGACGGCAAGGACTATTTTTTTGTCTACCGGCAGTTCACCCTAATACATCTGAATACAGGCGGACTGATTTTGTCCGCATTCAAGTCTCTCGACATAGTCAGGCCGACCTCATCCACAAGACTTCGTAGCCACAGCAGAGTAGAAGGTCCTATATGCGATTCACCGTTTGCACCTCTGCGCCACCTCTATATCCGCCCCGTCTCCTGGCGCCGCCCCCATCCGCACTTATCACTCGCATTGCCTGTACGCCGAGAAGAGGCATCTCTTCACCCACTCCGCTAAATCTGCTCTCATGGTCAAACAGCAAATATGAATCTGTGACGGACGGCCTCAGAGCAGTCCATCAGACAGACAAAAACCGCAAATCCCCAATCGCCTCCTCTGTCATCTCCTATCTTGTCAGGATTTCTTTTCGTACTTCTCCGGCAGCATCTCCTCGAGAGTTGAGCCTTCAGATACAGGCAGCTATCCCTATCAAGGGCTAGCTGAGACATAATAATTTTATAATAAAAAGGTGAATTGAGATTCCCGCCTTATTCTCGAAGACAGAAAATAGGAATTTTCGTCTAAATCACCTCTATAACTCACTGAAAATCAATGAATTGAAAATAAGATTTGACACTTTTGCAACTAATTGGCTATCAGGTGATAACAACTCGCCTTCCAGTTTAAACTACATCGGACCTGGTTTAAACTACATCCGATCTTGTAGCGCTTACAAGGCAACTTGTCATCACTACATCGGCGCCTGTACGAGGCAGGATCTCAGATTTATTATATAAAAGGCTGAACGGGAAAAACAAAATGCCATCCAGTTATGACGAATCGCACCACTATCCCGACGTAACAGACGCAAGCGATTGCCCGTACACTCCTGCCTCCGCTCTCTCCCATTCGTGCCATCTTCTCTACAAGTCGACAAACAAACGGAAGCAAAGACTGAGGTAACAGTCGCCGTACGACTTAAGCGATAATCTCGAGAGGACACGCATACGTACAACAGACAGCAGTGCGGGTCTCCCCATGAGGAAACCCGCACTGCCTATAACAAAAAAATTCTGTATTTACTTGACGATGATTGAGCCGTTGCCTTGGGGTACAGTCTCAGCATCTTGCGCCGTCAACTGATGGAGGATTCTCCAGCGAGGCACACTGTCGCGCTTAGCCTTTCCGACGACATTGGTACCGCGTGTCTTGCCTGCTCTAGCCATGGACTCGTTGATTTTCTTCTTGTTGTAACGTTCTCCCCACTGTGACAACGAGCAGTAGCCCTTGCCCAGAGGATCCTTTACCTTGAGTTGCGGCAGTCCAAGGTCATCACCAGCCTTATAAGGTACGTGAGCCATGTCTTTGACCGTGGTAATCTCCACATTAGTTACACCCCTGCCTATCATGCCCAGTTCCTTAGCCGCAGCATAAGAGAGGTCGACGATACGTCCCCTGACATAGGGGCCGCGATCCGTCACCTTAACGTAGATTTCCTTGTTCGTCCTTGTATCACGCACCTTGAGAATAGTGCCAAAGGGCAGTGTGCGGTGCGCACAAGTGAAGCTGTCTCTGTGTATCCGCGTTCCGCTGGCCGTCATACAGCCATGTGAACGACGGCTGTAGTATGTAGCCTTACCGCGCTGGGATTGAGCCAGTGCAAAGTCAGTCATACTCAGCATTGCGACAAAGAGCAGCAATATTTTCCGAAATGCCATAAATAGTAATTTGCGGATAGCCTTTCACTCAGCGAGCATCAAAGTTTAGCCCTTGAGTAGTGCGTCAAAAACGAGGCCTCATCACGAGACTCCGAAATCAGATGTAGAAGGCGCACAAAGGACGCATATCCTGATTTTCGTATCGCAAAGGAAGGCATTTTTCTCATTTTGGCCAAAAATATGCAGTTAAACTTTGATGATTTTCTTAATTTTGCAATCTCAAATGAGCAGTTGGCATTTCCCGTATCGCCTTTGGCAAGTACGCTCAGGGGGTATAAATATTTTTAACACTTTTATCTCCTTTCCAGTTCGTATTAAGACTTATCAGACACTGATTTAGGCGCAAAAAAATCCCATAGGCGACACCACTTCTCTTGAACTGGACTTCCGCTGTGTCCCCTGGGACATACCGGATACACTGCGCAGCACACGGCACACCCCAGCGGAGCATCTGCCGACCCTCTACGATTATAAATAATAGAAACCAGCACACATCATCATGCAAATAGGAAATCACGATCTGGGCTCCCGTCCCGTCATGCTCGCCCCCATGGAGGACGTGACCGACATCGGCTTTCGCACGCTCTGCCGCAAGCTGGGAGCTGCCATGGTCTACTCTGAATTTGTCTCCTGCGACGCGCTCACCCGACAAGTCCAGCGATCGCTCGACAAGCTGGCTGTCAATCCGGAAGAACGACCTGTGGCCATCCAGATCTACGGCAAAGACCCGCAAGCCATGGCTGAGGCTGCAAAGATTGTAGAGTCTACCGCCCACCCCGAAGTCATCGACCTCAACTTCGGCTGCCCGGTCAAAAAGGTAGCCGGCAAGGGTGCCGGAGCCGGCCTCCTACGCAATATCCCGCTCATGCTGGAGATTGCACGTGCCGTCGTCCATGCCGTAGACACGCCAGTGACGGCCAAGACCCGCCTCGGGTGGGATGCAGACCATATCATCATCCCCACCCTCGCGCTTCAGTTGCAAGACTGCGGTATACAGGCTCTCACCATACACGGACGCACCCGCTCACAGATGTACCAAGGAGAGGCACAATGGGACCTCATCGGCCAAGTGAAGCACGATGAGCGCATCCACATCCCCATTATTGGAAACGGCGACATTGACAGTGCTGAAAAGGCCAAGACTGCATTTGACCGCTATGGCGTCGATGCCGTCATGATCGGTAGGGCCACCTTCGGCCGCCCGTGGATATTTAAGGAGGTCCACGACCTGCTCCATCCCGACCAGTCCCTCGACACCTCAGCCGTCATACCCAGTCAGTATCCCCCGATGTCGGTCGACTGGAAGCTTGATGTGCTTAAGGAGCAAGTGCGTCTGAGCGTAGACCGTATCGACGAGTACCGCGGTATCCTGCACACGCGACGTCATCTCGCCGCCTCACCTATATTTAAAGGTATACCTGACTTCCGTCAGACGCGCATTGCCATTCTCCGGGCCACCACCGTCAAGGAACTCTTTGATCTCATGGAGTCCACCCGCTCTCTGCTGCACCGCGACGAGGGGGCATAGAGTCCTTAGCCACAGTCCATCGCCACACGATACGATGAGGATCTTACAACATCTCCATTTTACCGGCAAAAATCAGGCACATTGCCCTGTCCGATCCGGGCGGCGTATCCTCATCGGCATGCTGGCCACGATTTTCATCCTCTCCTCCTGTCGGCGTCAGGCCCTGCCCCATATCACGCTGGAGGACGACTTCCGTCTGCCCGTCACCTCTGTACGCAATCAGCAGCAATGGCCCACAGGATGGATCTACGCCACGCTGGCCCTCGTCGAAACGGAACGTATACTCGTCGGTGACAGTCTGGATCTCTCACCCGACTATCTGGTACGTCAGCTCGCGGGACAGCTCGGCAACGGCCGACTTGGCAATCCCGGCCGTGCACTCACCGCTACCGACTTTCAGGGTTCTCCTGCCCGTTGCATACAACTCATGGAACGCTATGGCGTCATACTCAACGGTATCTATCGCGACAGCCTCAGCACCTCCTGCCATCAGTTTTGCAATATTGTCAACCATTTGCCGGCCGGCAACGCAGGTCGCCAGGCCTTGCAAGTCGTACTCGATACCACATTTGACTATCTGCCTAGCTATGTCTCCCTCTACGGAGTCGTCTACACGCCGCATGAGCTCCTGCGGTCCGTCGTCGAGGAAGGGAGCTACCAACAAATATCCATCGCCGAAATACACCGGAATTTTGGTACTCCATCGCATCTCATCGACCGGACGCTGCGTCACGGCCATGCTATCGCATGGGAAGGAGATACCTTGCAGTCCGGATACAGCTCACGAGCTGGCCTAGCAGTCTGCAGCAGTTCCGACGAAGCCACGACGACCTCACGATCCGCCCTCTCTACCTCCTCCAGCCGCCATCGACATTGCCTCATCATCATGGGCATTGCTCACCCGCGACGCCTGCCGCTGGGCTGTCGTGACACGAGCCGCACCTACTATATCGCGAAAGACAGTCACGGGGCCTATGGCACCCATCACGGCTACATCTACCTCTCGGCGGCCTATGTAGAGGCTCACACTCTATCTCTCACACGCCTCCGGTCAGCTGGCTAACAAAGGGTTAAGGGCCTCACAGGCGCTTCTTGCCCATGTCGGCTCCCCTTCCTCCACAAACAAGGTCCGACCCAGCCTCTGCTGAGTCGGACCTTGCCTATTTAAAAATCTTATTTTCTCCTATATAGACGCTTCCGGATTCTCACTCTTACACCTTGGCCTTGTGCTCGCCCTTGGTCTGCCGGCGCAGGGTGATGCCAAGTGACGTAAGGAAAGCGATGACCAGTACCGCGATTGCACTATAGGCAATTGCTTCCGTGGTCTTGACGCTCTTCGGTCTGAACTCCATAGCAATCTTATGCTGCCCGGCAGGTACTACAGCGCCGCGCAGCGTGTAGTCGACCCGAGCTAATTGCAAGGGCTTGCCGTCCAGAGTGGCAGTCCAACCCGGATAGTAAATCTCAGAGAAGACAACCAAGCCCCCATGAGGCGATGAGACATCATAGTGCAGCTCGTTGCACTGATAGGAAGTGAGCGTCACCTGCTCCAGGCTGTCGTCTACAGCATTGGCGCCGTTTACAGTACCGATGATATCCCGCTGTGAGGCATCGGCTACGGCCTGTTTTTTCGGAGAGAGCGCAAGCAGGGCCTTCATCTCTGCATTAGCCCCATCAACATACTGGATCTGATGTACCATCCATGCATTGCCATAAGCCCAAGGATTGGGCACGGGCGAAGTTTCTCCTCCCTGCAGCGGTACGATGAAGTACTTGGTATTGAGCATATTGAGCACAGGATAGAGCGTATCGCCGGGAGCCTTGGCCAAGTCTCCTCCGACCTGCCCGACAGCCTGGATAGCCTTTTGCATCTCAGGAGCTATCGCATGCTCTATGAGGTCCTGATAACGTCCGAGCTTGGCTGCATTGTAGCCACCGATACTCTTGTGGAAATAGGAGGTCTCATTCTCATTGAAGGTGTTGCTGGCAAAATTGAGCACGCGGTAGTCCAAGCTCGGGTCTTGAAGAATGAGACGGTCTGTCTGCGTCTCTGTCGGGGCACCGAGGTCTGTGCGCGGTTCCTCAAAGTTGTTGTCATTGAGATAGCGGCGATTGACAGCGTACATATCACCCAGGCAGAGCACGCCAATGAGGACTGTGGCGACAGCCGGGCTCTTGATGGTCCTGCGTCCGTAGAGGATGAGGATCAAAGCTCCTATGGCAATGATCAGGAAGCTTCTCCACGCGTCACTGACAAAGATGGCGCGTCGCATCTCCGATAGATTGGCCGTCACGGCCTGAAGTACCTGAGGATTGTCGGCAAAGGCCTTTTGCAGTCCCTGGGTCTCATTGCTCGACATATAGCTTGGAAAAAATACACTCGGCATCAGGGCAAAGAGCAGAGCCATTCCTGCAGTGAGGCCCAGACTTATATACAGCGATTTGCGGTTTTGCCGCAGCAACTCAGGCTTCTGCAGCACTTGGGCCAGGCCCATAATGGCCAGAGCTGGTATAGTAAACTCCGCAATGACGAGTATTGAGCTCACCGTACGGAACTTATTGTACAAGGGTATATGATCTATGAAGAAGGAGGTGAGTCCCATCAGATTGTGTCCCCATGAGAGCAGGATGGACAGGACTGTAGCGAAAAGGAGTGCCCACTTCATCGGTCCCTTTACGACAAAGAGGCTCCAGATGAAGAGGAAGAGCACAAAGGCACCGACATAGACAGGGCCTGAAGTGCCCGGCTGCTCACCCCAATACTGCCCAATCTGATTGTACAGCGACTGGAACTGCGGGTCAGCCTTCTCCATTGCCTTCTCATTGTTGGCGATAGGCACAGAAGCCCCACCCTTGACATTGGGCACGAGCAGCGACCAAGTTTCTCCGATGCCGTAGCTCCACTGAGTGATATAGTCCTTGGTAAGTCCGCTACTCTTGGACTGGCCCGCCGTGGCAAGCTCACTCTTGCCGCGCATAGACTCCTTGGAGTACGTATAAGTATGGTAAAGGTTGGAGGCATTGGCCGCAATAGCGATGATGGCGGCTACCAGAAGCGTAACACTGGCCTTGAAGAACTGAGGCAGTGCCTTCTGCTTGACAGCCTGGATGAAATAGGCCACGATCATGACCAGCATGACGAGCAGGAAGTAGTACGTCATCTGGAGGTGATTGGACAAAATCTGGAAGGAAAGGAAGAGGGCCGTCACTGCTCCGCCCCAGAGATACTTACCGCGGTAGCAGAGAACCATACCCGCTATTGTAGGCGGTATAAAGGCAAGTGTAAGCACCTTCCATATATGGCCGGCACCAATGATGATAAAGAAATAGGAGGAGAAAGCCCACATCACAGCGCCCACAGCACTAAGCAGCGGCTTGAAACGCAGCGCCCGCATCAGGATGTAGAATCCCAGCAACAGGATAAATACATACATTACGACGTCTGGCAGCCCCAGTTCATAGATAGAGCGAAATACATTGAGCGTCGAACGCGATCCGTAGCGGGGTGCTATCTGATAGGTCGGCATACCGCCAAAGAGAGCGTTGGTCCAGCGGGACACCTCTCCCGTCTTGTCAAAATGGTCTCCGATTTCCTTGCCTGCACCCACGGCAGCCGTATTGTCCTGGCCGGTAAGTACAAGGCCCTCGCTCACCGGCGAGGCGAAGTAGGAAAAACTTAGGATGATGAAGAAGAGCACTGCGGCCGCCTCGGGCCAGATCTTCTTGAAAATCTCTTTCATATAGTGTATTGATATATAGGATTAGCTGTATACAGCAGGGCTTATGGCTGTTTTCCGCCGCCCTAGTAGCGATAGTAGTCAGCCTTGAACGGGCCATCCTGGGGAACTCCCAGATACTTGGCCTGCTCGGGGGTAAGGTGGCTCAGATGGACACCAATGCGCTCCAGGTGCAGACGTGCCACTTCCTCGTCCAATTTCTTGGGAAGCACGTACACTCCTTTTGCGTAGCGATGGGTGAAAAGCTCTATCTGAGCCAAAGTCTGATTGGTAAAACTGTTGCTCATCACAAATGAGGGGTGACCGGTCGCACATCCGAGATTAACCAATCGTCCGTCAGCCAGTATCGTGATACGGTGGCCGTCAGGGAAGATGTAGCTGTCTACCTGAGGCTTAATATTCATCTTACGTATGCCCGGCAGTTGCTTAAGCTGCTCGACCTGCACTTCCGAGTCAAAATGACCTATGTTGCAGACAATAGCCTGATCCGGCATCTGCTGCATGTGCTCGACTCTGATGACATCGATGTCACCCGTCGTCGTCACAAAGACGTTGCCCCGCGGCGCTGCCTCCTCCATGGTGACTACCTCATAGCCTTCCATCGCAGCTTGAAGCGCACAGATTGGATCTATCTCGGTGACCAGCACGCGCGCTCCATAGCTACGCAGGCTCTGGGCGCAGCCTTTGCCTACGTCACCGTAGCCTGCTACGACAGCCACCTTGCCTGCGAGCATCACGTCGGTAGCCCGCTTAATTCCGTCTACGAGACTCTCGCGACAGCCATAGAAGTTGTCAAATTTACTCTTGGTCACGGAGTCATTGACATTGAAGGCGGGAAACAGCAGTTTGCCCTCGCGCTGCATATTGTATAGTCTGTGAACGCCTGTCGTGGTCTCTTCGCTCACGCCTCTCATCTCAGCTGCCGTGCGGTGCCAGCGGGTCGGGTCCACACGGAGCACCTCCTTGAGCAATCGCTTGAGCGCACGCTCATCATCGCTCGTCGAGGGCGTATCCAGCACCGTGCTGTCCTCCTCGGCCTTGTAGCCGAGATGGATCATGAGCGTAGCGTCACCACCATCGTCCACAATCATATTGGGCGTCTGGTTGCAGTCAAAGTTCATGGCCTGCAGTGCACACCACCAGTACTGGTCGAGGTCTTCTCCCTTCCAGGCAAAGACTGGTATGCCGTCGCCGGCTATAGCTGCGGCCGCATGATCCTGGGTCGAGTATATATTGCAACTGCTCCAGCGTATCGCAGCGCCCAGTGCCGACAGCGTCTCAATGAGTACAGCGGTCTGGATAGTCATGTGGAGACTGCCCATAATACGGGCGCCCTTAAGCGGCTGGGAGGCGCCGTACTTTTGGCGCAGCGCCATAAGGCCAGGCATCTCGTGCTCGGCTATCTCTATCTCCTTACGGCCGAAGTCCTGGAGGTTCATATCTGCCACCTTGTAGGGCAGAGTTGAGAAGAGTGAGTCCATCTGTAAATCTTGATAATATGGGCTTTAAGCCCTGATTGTGGGGACAAAGTTACACATTTCCGCCCATATCCGCCCCTTTTACAGGTGCAAATTGAGCAGTCCCATGCTCCGTCCGCAGACGGTCTGACTCTATACGGCGTCAGTTCCACATTTGACTACTGTCAACACGTTCTTCTGTTCCTCGTAAGCAGGCTATATTCCCTATATGTAGTCGAAGCTGACAAGACTCGGCTCCTGACGTCTCCACATACGGTAAAGCGCGTCTGCCAGTCCACTTCCGACACATTCGCACGCTAAAAAAACTGTCCGTCTGCTTCTTAGCATAAGACAAGAGGCAACATGCCAGCCTTTTTTACTATCTTTGCAAGTCGTAATTCCTATCATATCAATATCATGTCTACACAGAAACCCAGTATTCCCAAGGGCACACGCGACTTCTCCCCGCTGGAGATGGCCAAGCGCAACTATATCTTCAATACCATCCGCTCTGTCTACGAGCTCTACGGATTTCGTCAGATCGAGACGCCGGCTATGGAAAACCTGTCCACACTTATGGGCAAATATGGCGAGGAAGGCGACAAGCTGCTCTTCAAGATACTCAACTCAGGCGAGTTTCGCAGCCATCTGCTCCCCTCCGACATGCAGGAGATGAGCTCTGCCAAACTCGCAGCCAAGATCTGCGAAAAAGGTCTGCGCTACGATCTCACTGTACCCTTTGCCCGCTACGTTGTACAGCACAGGGAGGAGTTGCAACTTCCCTTCAAGCGTTACCAGATACAGCCTGTATGGCGTGCAGACCGTCCTCAGAAGGGACGTTACCGTGAGTTTTATCAGTGTGATGCCGATGTTGTAGGTTCTGACTCCCTGCTCAACGAAGTCGAGCTCGTACATATCATCGATGAAGTCTTTGCCCGCTTCGGCATCAGGGTAAGCATACGCCTCAACAACCGCAAGATACTCTCCGGCATGGCCGACTATTGCGGCAGGCCGGACAAACTAACCGAAATCACCGTAGCAATAGACAAGCTGGATAAGATTGGCATCGACAATGTCAAGGCAGAGCTCGCCGATGACGGACTAACAGCCGAGGAAATCGAGCGTCTACAGCCCGTATTTGCTATCCAGGGCGACAACTCTCAGAAGTTGGATGCCATGCGTCAGCTCTTCACAGACAACGCTACCGGACTCAAGGGCGTAGAAGAAGTTTCCTACGTACTGGATGCCCTCTGCCAATCCCCGCTCACCAACGAGATAGCTCTTGACCTGACTCTCGCACGCGGACTCAACTACTATACCGGATGTATCTTTGAGGTCAAAGCGCTCGATGTAGAGATTGGCAGTATCACAGGCGGAGGTCGCTACGACAATCTCACGGGTATATTCGGCATGCCGGGACTCAGCGGCGTCGGCATCAGTTTTGGCGCCGACCGCATCTTTGATGTGCTCAATCAGCTCGACCTTTATCCCAAGGACGCCGTACAGGGCACGCAACTGCTCTTTATCAATTTTGGCCCCAAGGAGGCTGCTCACTGCATGAAGCTAGCTGCGGAGACGCGCAAGGCCGGCATACGTACCGAGGTCTACCCTGACAGTGTCAAGATGAAGAAGCAGATGGCTTATGCCAACGCCAACAAGATCCCCTACGTCGCCCTGATCGGCGAAAACGAGATAGCCGCCGGTACAGTCAGCCTCAAAAATATGGAAAGCGGCGAGCAGACACAGGTATTGCTCGACCAACTCATCTCTACCGTCAAGTAGACCGTACATTGTAGGAAACTAACAAAACAAAAATAGACATGAAGAAATTAGTATTTTCCATCGTCTGTCTCCTGACCGCTACTATAGTCTCGGCCAAGGACATACAGCGCGTAGCCTGCCTCGGCAACAGCATCACCAAGGGGTCCTGGCTCGTTAAACCGCAGCGTGACGCCTACCCTGCCGTACTCCAGCAGTACCTGGGCGCAGGCTACGAAGTCGACAACTGGGGTCTCAGCGCCGCCAGAGCCACACAGACCGCCAAGACCGCATACATCAAGAGCGACATCTGCCGCCAGGCTCTCGAGAGTCAGCCCCAGATTGTCACCATCCTGTTGGGTACTGACGACAGCCGCAAGCCCTACCAAGGAGAGTTCGACTCATTCAAGCCCGGTCTCATCCAGTTGGTCAAGCAGTGCCAAGCACTCCCTACCCATCCCAAGGTATACCTGCTTACGCCACCTGCTATCCATTCTGTAGCCTGGGACAATGACAGCGCATTTCTCCAGAGCCACATCGTGCCCGCTGTCAAGACAGTAGCCGCAGAGACAGGAGCCACGGTCATTGACCTCAACGCCATCACTCAAAGCCTCGGCCGCTACTATCCCGACGGCATCCATCCCGATGTCAATGGTGCTGGCCGTCTGGCCGCAGCTATCTACACCGGTATCACGGGCAAGAGCAAACAGTACAAACGTCCGCTCTCCCTGCCGACGATATTCACAGACCACGCTGTACTCCAGCAGCAGAGTGACGCTGCCATTTGGGGCTGGGGCGCGGCAGGACAGAAGGTGACCGTCAAGCCTAGCTGGAGCAAGGCTGTCACGACGACCGCTGATGCCGACGGCAACTGGCGCGTCCGCATTCCGACCAGGCAGGCCGGATATACCAAGTATAGTATCCATATCTCTCAGGGCAGTCAGCGACTGGAACTCCACGATATCCTCTTTGGCGAAGTATGGTTTGCCGCCGGTCAAAGCAACATGCAGATGGAGCTCGGCGGATACTACTCCACAGCTGTCGACGGCGGCCCTGAGGCCATCGCAAACAGTACATGCGAATACCTGCGCTTCTACCGCGTACCTCACAAAGACTGCGCACGGCCGCTGGACGACGTCAATATTCCCGGATGGGAAGTCTCCGGTCCCGCGGCTGCCGTACACTTCAGCGCAACAGCCTTCTTCTTCGCCCGACAGTTGCAGCGCGTACTCAATATCCCCGTGGGTGTCATTCAGTCTGCCTATGGTGGCGCGAGTATCAACTCCTTTATGACACCCGATGTCGTACATCAATACTCCTATATCAAGGATCCTGACTACAAGGATATGTATATTCCAAAGTATTGGGAGACCTACACGTGGGCAAAGCACACCCCGACTGTCGTATACAATGCCATGGTACGTCCCGTCCAGGGCTACAACATCAAGGGTGCCATCTGGTATCAAGGCGAAGACGACCGTCGCCACCCGGATCTCTATCCCAAAATGTTTGAGAGCTGGCTTAGAGACTACCAGACCAAATGGCAGTGCGGCAAATGGCCCATTTATTACGCCCAAATCGCGCCTTACGACTACAATGACCAGACTGCAGCCCCCTTCCGCGAATGTCAGGAGAAAATGGAGAATCCTGCTGAAGGCAAATACATGATCTGTCTGATGGACAACGGTCTGGAGAAGAATATCCACCCCAGCGACAAGCCCACAGTCGGATTCCGCTTTGCCCAGCGTGTGCTCGATAAAACCTATGGCATAACTGGCATCAACTCCACCTATCCCCATTTCAAGAGCTTGGAGACGAGAGCTAAGGACGGCAAGATTATACTCCACTTCACCGGCATGGACGACGGCGTAGCCAAGAAGCCGTACAAATTTGAAGGCTTCCAGGTGAGCGACAATAGTAAGCAGTTTTACAATGTCAAGGAAGCCAAGGGCGAAGGTGCCACCATCGTGCTTACGCCTCCTGATGGCGTCAAGCCAGTCGCCGTGCGCTACTGCTGGAAGGACTATCAGAAGGGCACTGTCTACAATATGCGCGGTCTGCCTCTCTCCAGCTTCCGCACAGACCAGTGGAATGACGTCAAATAAAACTTGCCAAGCCTATCTCCTCTGACCAATTATGCAGATACTCTTCTCTACGGAAATACAGGCAGCCTGCCCGCGACTCTGCGTTGCCACGCTGGAGGCTACCGTGCGCAACACCGCATACGACGAAGCCCTCTGGCAGCAGATCAGAGCCGAGGAAGACGAACTTAAATCGCGTTTCACGCCTGACAGTCTTAAGAGTCGTTCCGGCATAGCAGCCACACGTGCTGTCTACCGTGCTCTGGGCAAAGACCCGAGCCGATACCGTCCGAGCAACGAGGCGCTCGTGCGACGCTTTCTCCAAGGCAAGACGCTCTATCAGATATCTACGCTTGTCGATGTCAACAATCTCGCAAGCATCAAGTGGGCCTACAGCATCGGAGGCTTTGATCGCGACAAGATAGAGGGCGACACCCTCACCCTAGGAGTGGGTCGCGCCGGCGATCCCTACGAGGGTATCGGGCGCGGTCCCATCAACATCGAGTCACTTCCCGTCTACCGTGATGCCAAAGGCGGTATAGGCACGCCGACCAGCGACAATGAGCGCACCAAGATAGGACTTGACACCACGCATGTCTACTTTACAATCAACGGATACGACGGCGATGAGGTGGCTACCCGCGGCTGTGCCGAAGAACTCCGACAATTGCTTATCCGATACTGCGACAGCGATGGCGGAGAACTCAAACTGTGGCACGCTATCCCGACTGACTAGTCACGCGATACTATAAGTAAGGCTCTGTCCCCGTACAGACAACAAATAAAGACCCGACTTGGAAAATCCAAGTCGGGTCTTTTGTATCTATACATGCCGCTTTCCGTTATTCGGAAGACGGGCCTCAGTCATCAGGTGATCCCAGACGCGCATCAAGGGGGCTGATATTTCCTACTGCATGCCGTTGTCTTCAGACATAGACTCTCGCATGCCTCTGCCATTGCTGTCCCGGGAATCATCATCGCCGATTGTACGCGACGTCCTCTTGACCTTTGTATTGAGGGAGCCTAAGCGATAGCGCACACCCACACCAAATCTGAGGAAATCGACGCGCGTACGTGATATATTGCGGTAAGTGTCGGTCGTAGTCGCGTTGGTAAAGTGATGATAGCGGTGCAGGAAGTTTCCGGCAAAGACATTGACAGTCATACGGTCCTGCTTAAAGAATGATTTGTTGATACTCAATCGATAGAAGTAGAAGTTTGCGCTCTTGCCCTGCAGACTGTATCGTCCCGTGGCGCCTCCTCCGTGAAGGTTAATCTTGACCCGCCAAGGCAAAGTCTGCTGTATGCCGCCGAAAGCATAGGCTTGGAAGCCGTAATTGTGGTCTCCGGTACGTGCTACCTTGTAGTCTGAATAGCTGGCTCCGCCGTTGAGATTAAAGCGCGTCGTAGTTGTGATATTCCACATGACGAACTGGTTAAGCGAGAGCACTTTGCTATGAAGGAAGTTGTCGTATGTAGTGTTGAGGACGCCGTTGCTGTCAAGGAAGGTGTAGTCTGTGAGACCGTCGTTGCTGAGAGAGTAGGTCAGGGTCGTATTGAGGCTGAGCGAGGGGCCGTAGTTGCTGTAGCCCAGCTCAAAGTTGTGAGCCTTCTCGCTTTTCAAGTGAGCGTTACCGTAGCTCTGGCTCTCGTAGACTTTGTGTGTGACGTACGGGGAGAGCATGTCGATGCCTGGGCGATCGATGCGCATATTGTAGCCCAGACGCAGCATCTGCGTCTCGCTTAAGTTGTAGCCCATGCTCAGAGAGGGAACCAAGTCGCCGATATTTGAGGTAAACGCCTCGCGCTTACCGTTGGGGTAGTCCGCTTTCACGTGGTAGTACTCGTATCGTGCGCCGGCCACGAGCTTGAAGTTGGACAACTTGTAAGCATACTCGCCGTATGCGGCGCTTATATATCCGCGGTGGCGGTAATTGAGTGAGCGCTCTTCGTCTATCTGAAAGGCATCAGTCGTACCTGAGGTACGCGTCATCTCGATATTGTTGCTCTTATTGAGACGATAGATATACTTGAGGCCGGTGCTGATCGTATGGTGTGTGCCCAGAGGCGTGGAGAAGTCGAGCTGCGCCGTATGCTCATAGCTCTTGTTGTCGGGATCTGCGTACTGGTCGGTCAGAGAGTAGGGCAAATTGTACAGATTGTCATATGTACTCGTCTGCTTGTTGCGGCTCGGATCCATACTGAAGCGATAAGAGAGCGTCAAGGTTGGCTGCTCTGCATCGCTGCCGTCACCTGCCTCGTCACCGCCGCCACGCGGACCGCCGCCCGGGCCACCGCCCGGGCCACCCCGGTGTCCTCCTTGCGGGCCCTGCGGTGTACTGGCCTTAGCCGCATCTGCCTTTTTATCGTCCTTGCGTCCGAAGGTGTGCTGGTAGTCCACACTGCCGTCTACGCTGAAGCGAGAGTTACGGCTTCTGGAGTACAAGTCATAGCCATACTGACGTTCGCCTGCCATATTATACATATTATAAAAGGTCTCTCCCTTGCTACGTCCCGAATGGCCCCACAGTCCGCCGGAGACACTGAGCAAATTGTGCTCATCAAATTCGTAGCTGCCCTCTATCTCTCCGTGATGGAACTGATTACGGCGGTCATACTGGCGGCCTTGGCTTGTGAAGAGGTGGTTGGTTTCCTCTGCAAAGACTTCGCGTTCGCTGCTAGACTTGGTATCTGACTCCCACAAGTGACATCCGGTACCGTAGTCAGCACTTAGGGTGAGCTTGCCTAGTTGTGTCATGCCGAAGAAACCGAATCCCAGGCCGTGATTGTCGAAGCGCAAGTTGGGGGTCAGACTATATCCTGTCGTGCGCGTATCGGCGACCGTCACGATATTGAGTACGCCGGCCACACCCTCGGCGTCGTAGCGGGCGCCGGGGTTGGTGATGACCTCAATCTTCTTGATGGCACTGGCGGGAAAGTTCTTGAGAATCTCAGACGGGTTATTGCTCATCATCTGATTGGGCTTGCCATTGACATATACCTTGAAGCTTGAGTTGCCGTTGACCTGTATATTGTCCTCCCCGTCCACGGTCACCATAGGCACCTTGCGGAGCATCTCAATAGCCGTATTGGTCTGGGCATCGGGGTCGTCAGCCACACTATAAGCGATCTTGTCCACTTCTGCCTTGACCAGCGGCTTCTGCGCCTTGACAGTGACGACACCAAGTGTCGCATCCTGACTGGAGACAAGCAGTTTGCCGAGGCCAACCGACTTGCGGGTATCCGACAGAGTCACCTGACGCTCGATTGGCCGCTTGCCGATGCTATTGATCGTCAGCCTATAAGCACCAGGTTTGGGAGTGGCGATGCTGAATTTGCCATCAACTTCCGTCAGTCCCGTAGCGACCGGCATCTTGCCTCCTGCGGGAAACAGACGTACTGTGGCGTAAGACTCTGCCGTACCGCTAAGCGAATCGACAACCTGACCTCTCACCTGGTAGGCGGCGGTCTTTTGGGCGCTGACGCCTGAAAATGCAGAGAGCAACAGGACCAGCGAAATCAAGAAATGTCTCATGTGAAAATGTTTCCGTATTTATAAATGTGTGGCGTCCTTAGAACGCAAAAATATGTGCGTAGCGAGGGGACCAAGTGAAGTCTCCGTATAGAGGGGACAAGGGTTACCTGACCGTTTGGATGATATCAGATAGTTGAGGCTTGCGACTGCAAACGGGCGCAAAGGTACTAAAATCTTGCTAATTCTCAAGGAGTTTTACCTATCATTTATCTGTCAGGCAACAAGATTAACCTGTTGCCCGAGATGTACGCCCGAGTCACCGCTCTACCTGCACCTGCCATCGTAGCGTCTCTTGCCGCAGATGCAAGAGCCATGATGAAAACGTCGGTTCCGGCACTTGACGCCCGCTGGACAGGGCTATGGTTTCATCAGTTCAATCTTGGTCGACAGCTTTTTGATCTTTTCGCCCTGGCACTGGGAGATAATCTGCCGCACACGGCTTCTGAGTACTGCTACATAGGCCCAATGCTCCCCCATGTCTATACGCCCAATATCGTCTCTCCGAGCTCCTCCCTGCTTACACAGGAAGCCGACGACATCGCCCTTGCTCAGCTTGTCCTTGCGTCCCTTGCCGATATATACTGACACCCACTTGGAAGGTGCTGGCGGTGCGTAGGGAGGTCGCAGGTCGTACTCTTCAAAGTCTACACCCTCATACTGAGGCTCCGTCTCTCCGGGTGCGAGGATCAGGTAGGAGTCTCCGTTTTGGTCCCAGCGGCCTGTACGGCCACAACGGTGCAGATAGTCCTCCGGACGTGCCGGTTGGTGGTAGTGTACGACGTGTCTGAGCGTGGGGATGTCAAGCCCGCGCGCGCTGAGGTCGGTTGAGACAAGCACATTGGCCGCCCCACCGGCAAAGAGGTAGAGACTCCGTTCCCGCTCGCGCTGCTCCATGCCGCCGTGGAAGAGACTTACGCTATAGCCTTGGCCGCGCAAAAACTGTCCCACTCTGTCTACGCTCTCACGGTAGCCGACAAAGACGACCGCCTGTTGCTGACCAAACTTACTGAGTAGCATGCGGAGTGTCTCGAGTTTGTCCCGCTGCGGACTACGTACAATATAGTGTGTGATGCGGGCCTTCTGGCGGGAAGAAGACGGCGACAGATAGTCGAGCACCACTGGCCTGCGCCGCGTCAGGCCCATAAATGCAGGGATTTCCGGGGCGTCTGTCGCCGAGACAAGCACACTGCGGCGCACTCCCGTCAGGCGGCGCACGATGCGCCCCAGTTCGTCTTGAAACTTGAGCTCGAGCATCTTGTCAAACTCGTCGATGACAAGCATCTGGATGCCGTCTGCAGCAAAGTTGCCCTTGTCCAGATGGTCATTGATGCGACCCGGAGTACCCACGATGAGCTGCGGCTGTATATTGTTGAGTTGCCGGTGTTCATCCATGGCAGGTCGGCCACCGTGGAGGCAGCAGGCACGCAGCGGCGTCCCCATGCGGGTAAAGACGGAAAAGGTCTGCTCCGCCAGTTCGCGGGTAGGAGACAGCACCAGGGCCTGCGGCTCAGCCTTCTCGCTATCAAGTGCGGAGACGAGAGGCAACAGAAAGGCCAGCGTCTTACCTGTGCCGGTCGGGGCCAGCAATACGGTATCAGCATTGGCCGTTATCACGGATACAGCGTTGCGCTGCATCTCACTAAGCTGGGATATGCCCAGACGGGATAGGATATCGGGGGTATGAATCTCTGGCATGGGTCTTCGTAAAATTGGGTCTTGCTCTTGCCTGTAGCCACTTGACAGTATAAGGAGCGGTTCTGATAGGTCACCAGCTCCTGTCAACAGGTATACGAAGCAGGATCGGACTCGCGTCAGTCGCCAAATCGATAGCGCAGCAGGGTCAGGATAGCCTGCAGTCCGTCCTTGGCACGTATCTTCTTGCCCTGCTCAAAACTGCGCGGGCGGTAGTGTATCGGGACCTCGGGGATGCGGTATCCGCGACGGGCAATCTTGGCTGTCACCTCAGGACAAAACTCAAATCCTTCGCACTTAAGCGGGATAGACTTAAGGATCTCCGTGCGAAACATCTTGTAGCATGTCGCCTCGTCGGTGATGTGAAGGCCGTAGAGCAGATTGGCCACCCACGCGAGCACCTTGTTGCCGAAGTAGAAGGTACTACCTTGAGCCTCAGCGTCAGCTTCGAGGAAACGGCTGCCGTAGAGTACCGGCAGATTCTCGTCTACCATCTTGGCAAACATCGCCGCGAAATCGCGGGGGTCGAGCTCGTCATCGCCATCTTGGATGACCACATAGTCACCCGTCACATATTGCAGCGCCGTCCGTATACCGGCGCCCTTGCCGCGGTTGTGGGCATGGTCTATCAGGCGGATGTCGGCCTCAGGATGGGCATCCATAAAAGCCTGAGCCTGATCATGCGTATCATCACGGCTGCCGTCGTTGACCACGATGAGCTCCAGCTGAGCATCATGGGCAAGGTGCAACCCACAGACCTTATCCATGATAATCTGGATATGGCTCCCTTCATTGTAGGCGGGCATGATGACAGACAACTTGTGACTCATAGACGAGTGTGACTGATACTTAATGCAAAGGTAACAATTTTAGAAGAATGACCAAGCTACCCGACGCGAATAATACACACAATACCACATTTTTATTTCCTGCCGCGGGAGCTGCTCCGGGCTTGGCCAATGCTTATATATCAGACCTTCTCCAAAATACATCAGACCTTTTGAAAAAAAACGTCGGACTTGGTTCCTTCCAAGTCCGACATTGTCTCACCTACGGGGCAATGGCCTTGGTAGGTAGCGAAGATTATACACCGACACAGCCCTCCTCATATCTCCGGAGCGACGGACTCATCGAGCTGGCTGCGGAAGGACTGCCACAGATTGCCTCCCGGGAGCGGAGCAAAGAGACTGATGATTTTGTGGCTCACGGGGTGCTCAAAAGCGATATGCCAAGCGTGCAACGAGATACTGCCGTCAGAATTACTGCGCCGGGCCCCGTACTTGAGATCGCCCTTGATAGGACAGCCCATGTGGGACAGTTGACAGCGTATCTGGTGATGGCGGCCCGTCAGGAGACGCACGCCCAGGAGGAAGTAGCGGTCGGAAGTGGCCAAGAGCCGATAGCGCAGCCGCGCCAGCTTGGCCTCGCCGCGCTGACCGGGGACCACATACGACTTGTTTTGCTTCTCATTGCGCACGAGCCAGTCTTCCAGTTCACCCTCGTCCTCCTGAGGACGCCGCTCCACGATGGCGAGATACGTCTTGGCGACCTGTCCCAATCGAAAGAGCTCATTCATGCGCGAGAGTCCCTTGCTCGTGCGTGCAAAGACGACCAGCCCGCTCACAGGCCGGTCCAGGCGATGCGTCACACCGAGGTAGACCTCCCCAGGCTTGGCATACTGCTCCTTGATATAGGCCTTGACCTCGTCACAGAGCGTCTTGTCGCCCGTCTTGTCGCCCTGCACAATCTCACCAGCCGCCTTGGAGACGACGATGATATGATTATCCTCGTAGAGTACCTGCATATGTATGGACAAAAGGTAAAAAAAAGGCCCTGTCCCGAGCTCTGCAGCATCTGGGCCAAAGCCTATCGTGATTGGTCTGAGTACAAACTACATATTCATACCGCCGTCTACCTGAATCACCTGACCGCTGACATAGGAGCTCAGGTCACTGGCCAGATAGATAGCCGTATTGGCGATATCCTCTACCGTGCCGCCGCGACGAAGTGGTATCTTGTTGATCCACTGCTTGCGGATCTCCTCAGGCAGTGCCTGCGTCATCGCTGTATCGATAAATCCGGGGGCGATAGCATTGGCTCTGATGCCCTTGGGACCCATCTCCTGACCGATACTCTTGGCCAGGGCAATCAGACCAGCCTTGGAGGCAGCATAGTTGCACTGACCGGCATTGCCATGTACGCCTACAACGCTCGCCATATTGATGATGGAGCCCTTACGCTGCCTCATCATAATAGGTACACAGGCATGGATGAAATTGAATGCGCTCTTGAGGTTGACAGCGATGACTGCATCCCACTGAGCCTCGGTCATACGCAGCATCAGACCGTCCTTGGTGATGCCGGCATTGTTGACCAGGATATCGATTGAGCCGAAGTCAGCCTTTACCTTGCCGACGACTTCCTCTGTCTGAGCAAAGTCGGCTGCATTGGAGGCGTAGCCGATGCACTTGACACCCTTGGCTGCAATTTCTGCCTCGGTAGCCTTGCCGTTTTCATCGATGGCAAGATCTGTGAAAGCGATGTTGGCGCCTTCTTCTGCAAACTTGAGGGCAATGGCCTTGCCAATGCCGCGTGCAGCACCTGTGATGAGTGCTGTCTTTCCTGTTAATAATCCCATTTTAATTGTTTATATAATTGATTATAAATGATTTACAAAACAAAATATCTTGATGACCGGTTACTAAATCCGTCTGGGTACGTCAATCAGCCTATAAGTTTCCACCCCTATCTGACATATATCGAAAACAAAGATAACAAAAAACAGACATTCCGCATATCTCAGCACGCCGGAAGATTTACAGACTTGTGTCTTTCACTTGTCGCGACAATGGTCTGAAATGCAGTCAATACGGCGACTGCACTGATCCTTGCCGTCATCTCCCGACAGACCGCCACCATGCGTCTATGCATTCGTTTGTCCCCCATTACAAATGGCTGGCTCCCGATATTGCTCAAATCAATAGTTGGTCGGATAGATACCCAGAGCCCTGCGGACAATCGTAGTGACAGCCGGACGACTCTCCTCCACGGAGATGCCATCACCTAGACGGCCAAATATATAGGGCACCTCCAGCCCCTTGAGTGTATAGTGGATAATGTCGGCCGTCAGACTGATATTCTCGATGCGAAACTTGCCTTTGTCACAGCCGTCCTTGAGCACTTGACGGAAGAGCTCCAACTCGTCGTGGTCAAAAGCCTTGCGTACACGCTCTACCATCCAGATGTTGCGAAAAAACTCCGCCCTCAGGTTGCCATTGCGCGTGACCGCCTCCTTGATCATATTGAGGTGGGTGTAAATGAGCAGGATGATCTTTTGCTCAGAGTCCATATCGCGCGTGGCGACTTCCTCCATCTTGTCAGAGAGACGCTCCATCTCTGTCTCAATCACCGCATAGTAGATCTCCTCCTTATTTTTGAAATATGTATACAGCGTGCGGCGTCCTTTCTTCGAGGCGACGGCGATATCATTCATCGTAGTGCCCTCCAGCCCCTTGACGGCGAAGAGATGGCGCGCCGTGTCGACAAAGAGACTCCTCGTTTTGGATATTGACATAGCTGATTTATTTGGCATAAGGCGCAGGCTCGGTACCTGCACGTCCTATATTGTTTGTGCAAAAATACTTTTTATCCGCGATTTGACCAAGCAGAAAAGGCACAAAAGTCGTCCAAAAATCTTATTTGTTCGTCTATAATATATTTTTAAAGGATTTTTCTTGCTTTTGGCTCAGATTTGTTGTACCTTTGCAGTCGCAAATAAGAAATCGCGGAGTGGAGCAGTTGGTAGCTCGCCAGGCTCATAACCTGGAGGTCGCTAGTTCGAGTCCAGCCTCCGCCACTAAATGAAGACAAGAGGGTGAAAGTTTCATTGAAACTTTCGCCCTCTACTTTTGTATCCGCGCTCACCGACCTACAAAACTTGACCGACGGAGTAGAAGGTCTGCAGCCAATCAGCGAAAGGCAAAAAACTTCATCGCCGCCAGCGGACATCAGCATGCCGTCTCTCCCCCGCGCTCATGTCAGGCCAGAAAGCATACCCCGCAGCGTGAACTCTCTAACCTGCAACCCAAGCAGCATGTACAAGGTCCGATATGGTATGAAAGCAAAACGCTGCAACAATATCTCAGGCGCTTTTCGGGAAACGCAGGGTGCTATTTATTGTTTGTGATACGGAAGTAGACGGTATCGCTTAGCGTCGTGCCCATGCCGTTCGTCGCATAACTTACAGCATAGTAGGACCCGGCTTGCAGGCTGTCCACCACCGCAGAAAAAGCATAGGATGCAGAATCCATCTCTATCTCATTGGACAGGGTATCGTTGCCCCAGTAAAACCCACACGACAGAAGTCCGCTATTGTGACTCTCGCCCACCACACCGGTAAGGCGACAGCTGTCACCCGAAGCCGCTGCCGTACACACTACCCCCTCAGGCACGCGGGGCATCTCGTCACTGCGGTCTTCACCGGAGCATCCCGCCAACATGACAACGGCCAGCACAAAAAGCAACATCCGACAGATGGGACTCTTCATTTCACCAAAACTTATTTTGCTTCTCATTATATTCAAAACCGGCAGCCTTGAGTTTGGCCTCCAGCGCCGCGCGGTCTACTTGGCGGTCCTCACAGAGGGCATCAAGAGAGGGATAGTCATCACGCAGGAGCATGTTGACTGCGCTGAAAAGGATCATGGGATCTTCGGGAAGCTTATCCATACGATTGAGATTTGACGCAAAGTTACGAAAAGCATGCTCCTCAGCCAAAATCTGCGTCCTAAAAGTCGTAACTTTGCACTCGTTAAGCCCATTGTCAAGACAATGAAATTATCAGCCGACCACAAGTGGACCCTACTCTGCATCTTGCTTATCTGGTATCTGTGCTTCTTCACACCGCCCAAGACGAAACTGGATGAAGTGACCAATTTTGACAAACTGGTCCACTGCTGCATGTATCTGGGCACGATGTCAATCTACTGGATAGAGCACTGGCGCAGATGCATCAGACGCAGACTTACCAACCGCCCCCTCCGGGAGATAACCGTCGCCCTCCTCGCCCCTATCATGATGAGCGGCATAATCGAACTGCTCCAAGCCTACTGCACCGGCGGGCGACGCAGTGGTGACTGGGCCGACTTGGCCGCCAATACGGTCGGGGTCGTACTGGCCTACATCCTTGGAATCACCGTCTACAAGCGTCTGTCGCGCCGCTACTTCACCCCTAAGGACGCTCAATAGCCCAGCTGCAACAGTATATTCAGCCCCTCGTCAGTTCTCCTACCCATATCCTAGTGACAGGACGCGGTATCGAAGCAACACCACACTTCTTCGCCACCCCCCATAAGCGGGCTTACCCATACACTCTATACTCCCCGCATTATCTCTTCGCCGTATCACAAGCCTGCAGAGGCACCTCAAGCTGTCTAGTCCCCCATAGACTTAAACCAACAACTGTCCTTCCCCGCCATCCACACGGTTCTCATAACGACAGACCCTGCATAGACAAAATCAAGGCCCGACGGAGACATGCGCCATCGTGCCCTGAGCATTATTACAGCCTGCCGTATAGGCATAGCTGCGCACAAAAAAAAACCTGCGGGCTGAGCCCACAGGTTTCAATCTCTCTTACTGTAACTGTTGATTACTGAGCAACGGGAGCTTCCTCAGCGGGAGCAGCAGCGTCAGCGGCAGCAGTGTCAGCTGCAGCGCTATCGGTAGCAGCGCTATCTGCAACAGCAGAATCAGCAACAGCTGCGATAGAATCAGAATCAGCGGCGGGGGCGTTATTGCCAGCCTTGTTGCCACAAGATGCGAAAGACATAGCTGCAACAGCTACAAATACTAAAACTAACTTTTTCATTTTCTCTTCAATTTTGAATTGTAAAACGATCAATTGCTTATTAAAACAGTGCAAAGGTACAACCTTTTTTGATTGCGCAAACAAAAAAGAGAAAAAAATTCGCACTTTTTTTGTAACTTTTTGCAATATACTGATTATCAGAGTGCTTTTAAAAAAGATTTTTCGGACTATTGTAGGACTAGGCTTTATTTGCTAACTTTGTATACCAATAAAAGACGTACCATGGAGCTACCCGTATCGCTAAAAGGGAAAAAAGCCATCTACATATCTCTCGGCTGCAAGCTCAACTTTGCCGAAACATCAGCATTGGCAGATCAGCTGGCAAGCGAAGGCGTCAGCCGCGCTGACAAGGGGGAACCCGCTGATCTCTGCATCATTAATACGTGCACCGTCACCGAGGTGGCCAACCACAAGTCGCGTCAGGCTATCCACAAGCTCGTGAGAGATAACCCCCAAGCACTGACCGTCGTCATGGGATGCTACGCCCAGATGTCAGCAAACGAGGTCAGGCGTATTACAGGCGTCGACCTCGTCGTCGGCATGGAGCAAAAGGGCCAAGTCATTCCCTTGCTGCGTAAGGCACTGTCCGAACGGGAAGCCGCGATAGAAGACATAGCCGCCACGCCCTCAGACACAGACCACGCGACACCTGACCCTGCGGCATCCACATCAGACTTGATAAAAAATATGCCGGACTCCGCCGCGCAGTCAGCCAATTCTGCTGCCGACACGATGCGTCAGACCGGCGACCACGCGCTTCACGAGTCCTTCATCTCGGCGCGCAAGGACATCCAGACCTTTGTTCCCTCATGCTCCCGCGGCAGCCGCACACGCTACTTCCTCAAGGTGCAGGACGGATGTGACTACTTCTGCACCTACTGCGCCATCCCCTACGCACGTGGCAAGAGCCGCAATACCACAATTGCCTCTCTGGTCAGCCAGGCTGAGGATGTCGCCCGAAGGGGCGGTAAGGAGATTGTCATTACCGGCGTCAATATCGGAGACTTCGGCCGCACAACAGGCGAGAGCTTCTACGATCTCATACAAGCCCTTGACCAAGTGGAGGGCATAAGCCGCTACCGCATCTCCTCCATAGAACCCAATCTGCTTACCCCCGAGATTATCGACTTTTGTGCCCGCAGCCGCGCTTTTATGCCCCACTTCCACATTCCCTTGCAGAGTGGCAGCGATGAAGTACTCCGACTGATGCACAGGAGATACGACACAGAGTTCTTTTATAATAGGATACAATATATCAAAAAGGTGATGCCGGATGCCTTCATCGGCGTCGACATCATGGTCGGCTGCCGTGGAGAGACTCCGGAATGCTTTGAAGCTGCCTACGACTTCGCCCAGCGGCTCGACATCTCCCAGTACCATGTGTTCAGCTACTCGGAGCGTCCGGGCACTGCCGCGCTCCGCATCCCCTATATCGTGGACGAACGCGAAAAGCACGCCCGCAGCCAGCGCATCATCCGGCTCTCGGAGGAGAAGCGTCAAGCCTTCTACGCCCGATATATCGGACAGAAGCGCGAGGTGCTGACCGAGCACGCCAAACACGGCATGCCGCTCCACGGATTTACCGACAACTATATTCGTGTCGAGCTGCCCGAGCTGAGCGCCTCTGCCTCCAACACGGACAATCGCCTTGTGCAGGTCTGTCTGGGTGGCTTTAACGCCGATCACTCGGCACTTATTGGAAAAATAATCAGATATGACAGATAAAAAGATTGCCGTCGTCATACTCAACTGGAACGGCGTCGAGATGATGCGCCGATTTCTACCTTCCGTAGTCAGCTGCTCTCAAGAGGCCGACGTCATCGTAGCCGACAACGGTTCGACCGATGACTCCCTGCAAATGCTCCGCGCAGAGTTTCCCGCCGTACGCATCATACAGCTCGACCGAAACTACGGATTTGCCGAGGGCTACAACAAAGCACTCTCCCAGATAGACCATCCCTACTCCATCCTGCTCAACTCCGACGTGGAAGTTAGCCCCGGATGGCTACGGCCTATGCTGGACTACATGGAGTCTCATCCCGACATCGCCGCTTGCCAGCCCAAGATCATCAAGGAGTCGGAGCGCGCAAGCTTCGAATACGCCGGAGCAAGTGGCGGATACATCGACTGGCTAGGCTACCCCTTCTGCCGCGGTCGATTGATGGGCACTGTAGAGGAGGACCATGGGCAATACAATCAGCCCGTGTCCATTTTTTGGGCCACAGGCGCGGCCCTGATGGTGCGCACGGAGCTATACAAGGAGCTCGGCGGACTCGATGCCCGCTTCTTTGCCCATCAGGAGGAGATAGACTTCTGCTGGCGTCTCCACAACCGTGGCTACCAGCTGATGTGCATCCCGCAGAGCGTCGTCTACCATGTAGGCGGCGGCACGCTCAACCAGGGAGATCCCCGCAAGACATTTCTCAACTTCCGCAACAATCTCCTACTCCTCTACAAAAACCTCCCACTCACCCGCCGCTGGCGCGTCATGCCCCTGCGCTGCGTGCTTGACTACGTGGCTGCGCTGCAAATGTGCCTCACCGGACATCGCAAGGACGCACTCGCCGTGCTCCACGCGCGCCAGGAGTTCAGCCATATCCGGCACGAGTTTGACGACAAGCGTGATGCAGAGCTTCAGGCCCAGCGCAAGCAAGAGGCCGTCTCGGGGCACAAGTTTGACATACCGGAGATCATGCCCTCAAGCCTGCTCTGGCAATACTATGTCAAGGGCCGCACGCACTTCAGCCAGCTCAAATGGAAATAATAACCCTTCATATATCCGATAAATTATGATCAAACACACACACTCTCTCCTCCTGCCCTTCGCGCTGCTCGTCTGCACGCCACAGGCTCACGCCCAGCGTCTCCCGGCCTACCTTGACGACACGCAACCCTTGGAAACGCGTGTCGAGGATGCCCTCTCGCGCATGACATTTGCCGAAAAGATCGCTGTCATCCACGCTCAGGGCAAGTTTACAAGCCCAGGTGTCAAGCGCTTGGGGATACCTGACTTCTGGTGTGACGACGGCCCTCACGGAGTAAGAGCCGACGTGCTCTACGACTCTTGGACCCAAGCAGGCAATACGAATGACTCTGTAGTGGCTTTTCCGGCCCTTACATGTCTCGCCGCCACATTCAATCCTCATATGGCCGCCATATACGGCCATGCACTCGGCGAGGAGGCACTCTACCGAGGCAAACACATGATGCTAGGCCCCGGTGTCAACATCTACCGCACGCCTCTGGGTGGACGCAACTTTGAGTATATGGGCGAAGATCCCTATCTGGCTTCCCGCATAGCCGTACCTTATATCCAGCAGCTTCAGGCCCTAGGAGTATCAGCCTGCGTCAAGCACTTTGTACTCAACGACAATGAGGCCGACAGGCACACGACCAATGTCATCGTGTCCGACCGTGCCCTTCACGAGATCTACCTGCCTGCCTTCAAGGCCGCAGTCTGCGAAGCCCACACCTGGGGTCTGATGGGAGCCTACAATCTCTATCGCGGCTACCACAACTGTCACAATCCCTACCTCCTGACTGACCTGCTCAAGGGGCAGTGGCACTACGACGGCGTGGTCGTCTCTGACTGGGGAGGCGCTCACAACACCGAGCAGGCCGCCAAGTACGGTCTGGACATGGAGTTTGGCACCCACACCGACGGGCTCTCTGTCGACGCCCCCAACGCTTATGACAAATATTATCTCGCCAATCCCTACCGGGATCTCATCGTCTCAGGCAAAATGACGGACAAAGAGCTCAATGACAAGGTACGCCGCGTATTGCGCCTCTTCTTCCGCACGAGCATGAACCGCCACCGCGGTTTCGGCTCCCTGTGTTCGGAGGCTCATTACGCCACTGCCGAGCAAATCGCCGAGGAAGGTATCGTACTGCTCAAGAATGAGGACCACATCCTTCCCCTCCGCCCGTCTCATGTCAAGCGACTGCTGATCGTAGGTGAGAATGCGCTCCGTCTGATGACCCCCTCCGGCGGCAGCAGCAAGCTCAAGGCCCAGCGCGAGATCTATCCGCTGCAGGCCATGCGCCGCCGATTGGGCAGCGAGATGCAGATAGACTTCGCTAGAGGCTATCTGGGCGTCATCGAGAAGCGTGGAGAGACCGAGGCCTTCCTAGAGGGCAAGGACGAGAAGCGTCCTGCCGCCCAACTGGTCAGCGAGGCTGTCGACAAGGCCCGCAAAGCTGACGTCGTCGTCATCTTTGGCGGTCTCAACAAAAATAAGCATCAAGACACCGAGGGATCCGACCGCGAGAGCTACTCCCTGCCCTATGGCCAGGACTCTCTCGTCAACGAGCTGGTCAAAGTCAATCCAAATGTGGTCTTTGTCAATATCAGCGGCAACTCGTCTGCCATGCCCTGGGCCAAAAAAGTCAAGGCCATCATCCAGGGATGGTATCTCGGCAGTCAGGCCGGCGAGGCTCTGACCCGCGTCATCGCGGGAGACGTCAACCCCTCCGGCAAACTGCCCTACACCTGGTACGCACAACTCAACGACTATCCCGCTCACGCCCTCCACGCGTATCCCGGCGTCAAGACCCAGGACGGCAAACAGGTAAACGAGGAGTACAAGGAAGGCATCTATGTAGGCTACCGCTGGGCTGACGCACACAAGGTCAAGCCTCTCTTTGCCTTCGGCCATGGCCTGAGCTATACTACCTTCCGTCTGAGCAAACTACAGGCCGACAAGACAGCCCTCACAGCCGCGGACAGCATCACCTTCAGCCTCGACGTGACCAATACGGGCAAACAAGCAGGTGCCGAAGTCGTACAGCTCTATATCCACGATGTCAAGTCATCGGTCGACCGCCCCTACAAGGAGCTTAAGAGCTTCCGTAAAGTCTACCTGCAGCCCCGCGAGACACGCCGTATCAGCCTCACCATCGGTCGCGACGCTCTCAGTTACTACGACCCGACGATACAGGACTGGAAGGCCGAGCCTGGCAAATTTGAAGCCCTGATCGGCACAGCATCAGACGAGATAAGTTCGCGCGTAGCCTTCACGCTGAAATAGCCAGCAGCCCCGTCAAACGGACAATCCACATTTTACACCTCAAAGCCCCGAATGCTCCTCAAAAAGCATCCGGGGCTTTTCTTATTCAGAGCGTTCATCCTCCGCCCACGAAGGACCCACTCACTTGCGGAAAAATCCTGCAGCAGGCCACATCTGTCCGAACTCAGAGATTATCCGACTGGCAACAGACGGCAGGCATGCCCGCTATCTCAGTTTGCCCTCCCCGCCCCCTCCGTAGCACCTTAGACTTTGCTCGATGCGCGGATTTCTTAACAGCACGCTTTGAGAAAAAAATACTCAAAGGACGGCTCCGTCCGTATCCGGTCTTCGCCTCCGAATACTCCCGATGTACACGACGGCTAATTGTTTTTATATAATAACTCTAGAATATTGTCCATCACAAGTGCCGATGTTGTGATGACAAGTTGCCTTGTAAGCGCTACAAGGTCGGATATAGTTTAAACTAGGTCGGACTTAGTTTAAACTGGAAGGCGAGTTGTTACCGCTTGATAGCCAGTTAGTTACAAGAAAGTCAAATCTCATTTATAATTCATTGTATTTCAGCGAGTTGCAAAGGTTTTTGGGAAGGATTTTCATTTTTTTGCCTTCGAAGGCGAAAGGGAAATGTCAGTCCAATTTTTTATTATAAAATTATTTTATCCAAAGACCTCTTGACAAGATGGGCGTCCGTACCTGTAAACTCGACTCTTGCGGAAAAATTGCCGCAAAGGGAAAGATAGCAGACTAAGACTGTTCCGTTTAGGAACCATGTGACGAAAAGGAGTCCCGATGAAGGAGCTACTGCAAGGGAAAATGATCCATCAGCGAGAGGAAGCGGCTGACAAAGTGCGGAGGAGCCCTCGAGTAGCAGAGAGTGTAATCAAGACTTCATCCGCCCTTCCTCGTTCGGATTGGCGCTCAGATATCCTCCGTCGCGGACATGCTTTATCAAGCGAATACAAAGGCGGAGAGTGAGCCACTGAGAGGCTTACCGCGAGCGTCGGGAAAGAGCCCCGTCCCCGCGGCCCTTTAACCGGACCCTTGTACGGTCCACAACTGCGGGAGCAGACCTCACAAAATAGTCATTCCCCGCATCCGAGCGTCGAGGACGCGAGATGGATGCGGGGAATGATGCGCAGCAAAGTGCTGCGAGAGCGGCAGAAGCGCGGTCTACTTGAGGCCGAGCTTGGCTTTAAGCTCAGAAGTGATGTCCTTGCTCTGTGTCGTGCTGATATAAGGGATACCAGAGGTGACGTCCATGATGTAAGTATAGCCACCTGCATCGCCGATAGCCTTGACTGCAGTACGTACCTTGTCGGCTATCTGCTGCATCTTCTCACTAGACTGCTTCTGGAGGTTCTGCTGATCGTCCTGGCCGGTCTGCTGGATGCGCTGATAGAGGTCCTGCATCTCCTGCTCGCGGCGCTGACGGATATTCTGGGGCAGTGAATCCTGCTGCTTGGTATAGTCCTCCTGCTTGCGCTGGAGCTCGTCCTGCATAGCCTTGATATCTGCCTCATACTGCTTTTGCAGATTTTGCAGCTCGGTCTGTGCGGTCTTATACTCCGGCATAAGCTGGATGATTTCTGCGGAATTGAAGTGGCCGAACTTCTGTGCAGCGAGGCTCAGAGGGGCCAAAAAGAGCATAGCTAAAAGAATTTTCTTCATTGGTATTGATATTATTTGTTATTCCTTGGTTTGGTTACCGATTAGGCGTGCAAATATAGGCATTTTATTTGGAATAGCCCAATTTGGCAAGGACTTCATTGGAAATATCTGCTGCAGGAGAGGCAAATACGATGCCGTTGTCGCTGGCGCGGTCGAGGACCAGCTGGTATCCACGCTGCTCTGCGACGGTCTTGACGGCAGTATAAATCTGCTCCTGTATGGGGCCGATGAGGCTTTCACGCTTCTTGTAGAGCTCGCCCTCGGGAGAGAAGTACTTCTTCTTGAGTTCGCTAGCTTCCTTCTCCTTGTCCAGAATTTCCTTTTCCTTAGCTTTCTTTTGCTCTGCGGAGAGGAAGACGCTCTCATTCTGATAGTTGGTATAGAGGGACTTGGCCTGGCTGTTGATGGCCTCGACCTCGGCTTGCCACTTGCGGGAAGTCTGATTGAGTTGCTCGTTGGCACGCTCATATGCCGGAATATTTTTGAGGATATACTCCATGTCGACCAGCGCAAACTTCTGGGCAGCGGCCGGCATCAGCACTGCTCCGAAAAGAATAAGGAGTGCAAAAATCTTTTTCTTCATTGTATCTGTTTTTTGGTTGAATTGTTTGCTAGAATTCGCGGCCTATCAGGAAGTGGAACTGACTGCCGGAGTTTGTGCGCAAGCCATTGATCTTGTCAAATCCGTAGGCCCAGTCAACACCCATGAGGCCGATCATCGGCAACCAGAGGCGCACGCCGACGCCCGCCGAGCGCTTCATGTCAAAGGGGTTGAACTTTTTGACACTTGTCCATGCATTACCGCCCTCGAGGAATGCCAGTGCGTAGATACTGGTCTGCGTAAGCAGCAGAGGGTAGCGCAGTTCAAGCGTCATGCGGCTGTAGGCATAGCCTTCCGAACCGTAGGGGGTGAGAGCTCCGTTGTCATAACCACGGAGTCCGACCATCTCCTGCGCATAGCCGGTCGTGTAGCCCGACATACCGTCTCCACCTACGTAGAAGGTCTCAAAGGGGGACTTCTTGTGACGATTGTAGTAGCCGAGCAAGCCAAACTCTGTACGCGTCATCAGCACGGGGGTATGTGTGGCGCTGGAGAGGGCATTGTAGGTCTTGAGGGAGAACTTCCACTTGTGGTATTCGACCCACTTAAACTTCTCCGCCATCTCCTTCATATAGGTCGGACTTTGTGAATTGTTGGCAAGTGATGCGTAGTCCTTGCCGTCCCACAGCGAGTAGGGCGGAGTGAAGCTGACCGACATAGCGAGATCGGAGCCGCTACGCGGGAAGAAGATCTGATCGGATGAGTTGCGGGTCAGCGAGAGGGTGAAGTTGAGGTTGTTGCAATTGCCGTCGGACATGATGAAGTAGGACCAGTTGCGCAACATGTACCGCTGGTAAGCAAGCATGATTGAGAAGGAGAAGTAGTCATCGGGCCAGTGGAGACGCTTACCCCATCCGATGCTTCCTCCAAACATCTTTACATATTTGTCGGGGTCGTAGTAATTCTCCATATTGTAGTATCCGCTGCCATAAGATCCGTAGCCGTAGAGACGGTTGTAGTAGTTGCTGTAATAGTCGGAGTTGTAGAATTGACTATTAATATCAGTCTGCTTGGAGTAGAAGAGAGAGAGGGAGAAATCGTTGGGACGTCGTCCGCCAAACCAGGGATCTTCAAACGACAGGCTATACTGCTGATAGTAAGTACCATTGGTCTGGGCTTTGATTTCTATGTTCTGGCCCATGCCCTGCGGGAATATGGAGCGGTGACGGCCTTCCTTTTTCAGAAAATTCTGCATGGCGAAGTTGGTAAACTTTAAGCCGACGGTTCCTGTGATGCCCACGGGACCATAGCCTGCGCTTATCTCCAGCTGATCACTGCTCTTGGGCTCAAGCTTATAGGTAATGTCGACAGTACCATCGTCCGGATGAGGGATAACCTTGGGCTCCATCTTCTCAGGATCCCAGTGTCCCATCTGCGCGAGGTCTTTACAGCTGCGCATGATGGCTTCCTTGTTGAAGAGATCGCCGGGCTTGGTGCGCAGTTCGCGGCGTATGACCTCATCATATACCTTCTGGTTGCCTTGGATATTGACATGGCCGAGATGAGCTTGCTGTCCCTCGACGACGCGGACCTCGATGTCTATCGAGTCTCCTACGACCTGCGTCTCGACAGGCTGAATCTGGTTGAATACATATCCGTGGTTGTAGTAGAGATTGCTCACTGCGTCGTCGTCAGAATGCAGGCGTTTCTCGAGCTGGGTCTGATTGTATACATCTCCAGTCTTGAAGGCGAGCAGACGGTTAAGGAGCTCGGTCGAATAGATCGTGTTGCCGACCCATGTAAGGTTGCGGAGATAGTACTTCTGCCCTTCGTCTACATTGAGATAGATGTCGACATGCTTCTCATCATACGGCACTACGCTGTCACTGACAATGTAGGCGTCGCGATAGCCCCACTCATTGTACTTCTTGATGACGTTTTCCTTATCCTCTGCGTACTTTTCAGCGATAAATTTCTTTGACTTCAGGAAGTTGCGGAAGCGGTTGACCTCTTTGGTCTTGGCCATGGCACCCTTCAGCTTGCCGATGCGCTTGCTGTCTGCTCCGGTGAAATAGATCTTGTGTACCTTTATCTTGCTGTGCTTGTCAATATTGATATCGACTTTGACGTAGTTTTTCTTTGCAGGATCGTCTTGCTGTAGGATATCCACCGAGGCATTGGTAAATCCTTTTTCGTTGAAGTAGTTTTTGATAACAATCTTGGCCCTGTCGATAGCGTTTGTACTGATTTGACTTTCCTTCTTAATACCGATTTTTTCCTCGAGGTCTTCCATCTCGCTCTTTTTTACACCATTGAAGTTGAGCGATGAGATGCGCGGGAGGGCGGTCAGCCATATATGGAGAAAGATCTTGTTGCCTTTTATACTGTCCGCGGTGATGGAAACATCCGAGAAGAGTCCTTGATCCCAGTAATTTTTTACTGCCTTGGTGATGGCTCCATCTGCCTTGGGGAAGGTTATTTGCTGCCCGACGCTGAGTCCGGAGATACCCTGCAGGACGCTCTGGTCATAGTCTTTGACCCCGTCGATGACAAGTCCACCTATGATGTAGTCGGTAGGGGACATCGAATAGTCCAGTGTGGGATTGACTTTGACTATCTCGCTCTGTCCGCGCAAGGAGGGCAGACTTAGACTGATCATGCATAGGCATGCCAGGATTCTGGAGAGGGTTGTGTGGGTTAACATTCTGGTTTGGTCTCGTTGATTTGTTCGCTTGTTTTGCCAAATCTGCGCTCTCGCTTCTGGTAGTCCAGGATTGCTTTGCAGAGAGCCTCTTCGTCAAAATCAGGCCAAAAAGTATCGCAGAAATAGAGCTCGGAGTATGCGCACTGCCAAAGGAGGTAGTTACTCAGCCTCTGCTCTCCGCCTGTGCGGATGAGGAGCTCCGGATCGGGCATGAAGGCTGTGGCCATCTCCCGGCTGACGGTGTCCTCGCAGATCTCTTCCGGCTGGAGCGTGCCCGCCTTTGCCTTGGCCGCTATCTGCCGTGCTGCGTTGGTAATCTCCCAACGGCTGGAGTAACTCAGGGCCATAACTACGGTCATCGCCGTATTGTGACTCGTATCTCTGACGACGTCATTGATATGTCGGAGTACGGGGGCTGGTATGCGGCTCATATCGCCGATACAGCGGAGGCGTACATTGTTTTTCATGAAGATCTCTTCCTTCAGGGAGGTCAGGACCAGCTGCATCAGCGCGGCCACCTCCTCCGCGGGCCGGTTCCAGTTCTCTGTGCTGAAGGTGTACAGCGTCAGGTACTTGATGCCGAGCTTCACTGCCGCCTCCGTGACAATGCGCACAGCCTCTACGCCCTGCTGATGACCCATGCTACGGGAGAGTCCCCGGCGCTTAGCCCAGCGTCCGTTGCCATCCATGATGATGGCGACGTGCTCAGGTATGCGCTTCATGTCCAGCTGTTCTTTGTAGCTCATTCTTTATATCTTACTCGTTGCGGTCTGTCTTTTTCAGTCCTTGTTGCAGTTGGGACAAATCGGTGAGATGTTGTAAGTCAACGTCAGCATCGTCAGGCAATAGTTGTCCTTATTTTTAAAAACCTCAGACTTGATGCCGAGAGGGTCTTGATAGTCATCCAGCTTGTCCGACAGGGCGAAATGATACGTCCAATCCAGCGCGATGTTCCAGCGCTTGCCAAGGCGGTACTTCAGGCCTACGCCGATGGGGATATTGGCAGAGGCCGTCTTGCCGGCCGATGAGTAGGTCAATCCCAGGCCTGCCTGGATATAGGGCGTGAGCCTCTTGTAGCCCATGTAGCCCGTGTAGTAGCCGTAAGGCCAGAAGTTAAGTTCATACAGGCAACTGAGGTCATATACTGTGCCGCTGAAGCGGTACCGGCTCGGCACTGAGCTTGCTGCCCCGCTGCTAAGATCCACAGGATAGTAGTTGATATCCGGCGAGACCTGCCCCTTGATGCCCCCGATGCTGAGCGCCACCTTCAAGACGTTATGATGGTCAAACAGATAGCGCCATAGTCCGGCAAAAGCCGCCTTCTGCTGGCTGTAAAAAGTATTGTTGGCATCCCCCATATAGAAGCTCGTCCCCACACCGACGCCGTATTCCATACGATACTCGGCGTCCTCCTGTCCGTAGACCGTTACCGTGGCGGTGCCCATCAGGACCAATAGGGTTATACTTCTGAGGGGAAAGGTCATTCGGTGAAGGCTTTTTGGTTGTCGGCGAAGGCCAGTCGGTTGATTCTCCCGCGCCATATTGCTCCGCTGCCGCCGCAGAAGATCCAGATGTACTTATCCTTATCCACCGCGCAGCTGAAGGAGGTCGCATATATGCCGCTGGGGTGCAGATAGCTGCTTCGCTGCTGCTTCCAAGTGCGGCCAGCGTCGCTTGTAAGGTAGAAGAGACTCAGCGTATCTCCCTCTGTCGTCAGCGCAAGCGTCTTGCCGTCATAGCCGATCATCTGCGATTCGCCCTTGGCAGGATATACGTAGCTGTCGTCGGCGTTGGTATTGTAGAGGCTCCAAGGCTCATCGTTGCTGCCGGTCTTGTCGAGTGTCTTCTTCCACTCCACATTGCCCTGGCTCGTAGTGCCTGCCATCAGGATATACTCAAAGTTGCTATTAAAGTTCATCTCCGTCCAAGCAGAGGTGAAGTGGCCGGTCGGTAAACTGGCCGCGTCTGACTCGAGGCTGTCCTTCGACCACGTCTGTCCGTTGTTGGAGGCATATATCGCCCCATTCATGATGGCAAAGAGGCGGTTGCTTCCCACTGCCGGCAGTGCTTCCGGGCTGATGTCGGATCCGGCAGACGTCCAACTGGCGCCGTCAGCCGACGTCATCAGCGTCGTGCCGTCCAGGGCGAAGAACTGATTGTTGAAGTACTGCACGCTGGAGGGATCCAGTCCGCTCAGGGGCAGATCCGTCGTCGCCCAGGCCTTGCCATTGGCCGTCGTAGAGGTCAGCAGCACGGGCTTGCCGCCCTTGACAGCGAAGATGTAGATATTATCCCCGATGATGAAGGACTTTTGCGCGGTCACATCGCTCAGCGCAACATTGGCGCTGTCAACTTGACCCCACATAAATTTTTCCGGGTCTACCTGATGCACGTTGACATGCACCGTATACTCCTTCTTGGCCGTACCTGAGTAAGCGTAGCACACAAATATACGCGGCTTCGTGAAGTCCAGTGAGTCGCTTTTGCTATACAGCGTATCGTTGCCCGAAGCCGTGCGATACGCTATCATGCCGTCACTGCTGATCGATGTGAAGGCGACCTTCGTCACCCGCGTGCCCAGAGGCAGGGAGTCCGGATTGTAGATCTCCTGCTTGAGCTGATCGATATACATCGGGTAGACATTGCCTGATACCGTAGTATTGTATGTCGTATCTTTGCCGCTGGAGGTCGCAGTCGTGACACGACGCAGCAGCGATCCGAGAGTCATACTGGTAATGGCACAGTCGGTGCTCTCATCTCCCGTGGTGGTCGTACTGTCATTGCATGCCGTAAGGCTGAGCGCGAGGCCCAGCATGATGGCTATGGCGCCTGATTGCGGTTTTCTCATGATATGATTTTCGTAGAGTAGGATATATTAGTGTGCAAAATTACTCGTTTTTTTGCTAATTCGCCTTATTGCTGTCCGCTTTTTGCTTGTCAGAGAGCTCAAAACGCGTTTTTTAGTTTATTTTTCCAATCATTGTGCATTAGGGTCGTCGGCCGGCATTTCCTCCTCGCCGTCTCCATTGCCCTGAGGTGCCGCCGACTGCTCATCGTCTGCGGGATCGTCAGACTGCGGCTCGGCCTGCTGGTCCTGTGGAGCCGTGGCATCAGGCTGTGAGGGGGCATCAGAGTCCACTTGCTCCGTCGGGTTCGGGTCAGCCTGCTGCTCTACCGCTATCGGACGCCGATGTGCCGTCAGGTAGAGCGCGAGCAGAAAGATAATGACGATGACAAAGAGGATCATCACCAGAGAAGTGTGATGCTTGCGCTTCAGCGGAATCTGCTCTGCAGGCTTCTGTGCCCTCGTCTCCTGAGCCGAAGGTGCCACGACGGCGCTTGCCGACAGACGGCAGCCACACTCCGGGCACACCCTCGAGGTATCGGCAATCAAGGCCCCACATGAGGGACACTTGACCTTGCCCGACAGGCTCCCCGTCTCTGTCTTTACGAAGCTGTAGCCGCAATGAGGACAACTGGGGGCATCCTCACTGATGATATTGCCGCACTCAGGGCATCGCTTCCTCAGCGGAGCAGCTGCGGGAGCCGGAGCCGGCGTCGGAGCGGTGTCTTCTACCGCATGGCCGCACTCGTGGCAAAATCTGTCTCCAGCACGGAGAGGCGCGCCACACGCTTTGCAGTATTGCTGCTGCTCTATCTTTTGCCCACAATGGGGACAATATTTCCAATCACCGGTCACTGCGGCTCCGCAGTGGGGACACTGTATCTGATTCATCTTATGTGGATTGTTGGGTGTCTGGTTGCGACACGTTAGTATTCCTGGGGAGAAATGTCAAAGTAGCCCAGTGAAGCACCGGTCTCCGAACTGTACTGATAGCGCAGCGTCGTGCCGTAATGCCTCATCTGACGCATCGTCGCATCGTCAAGTCGTGAAAGTGTGAAAATGGCCCTCTGTTTGCGACTATTCAGTTCAGAAGCATCAAAGGGCGTGCTTCTGTTGCTCAAGACATAGTGGTAGACAAATGTATTGCTTGTTTCGATGTAGCCTACCGCCGTCAAGATGGTAAAAGAGTCCAGTCTAGCCGGCAGCAAGGCGTTGCAAGAGTCCACGCTGACGCGATAGAAACTCGCGCGACTCTGAGATCCCGCCTCTGCCTCGACCTTGACAGTCTGCTGCTGGCGGCCCGAGCACGCTCCAACGGCCGTCAGTACAGCCAGCATAGCCACCACGCCGGCTGATCTGCGGATTTTGCGTCCGATACAACCGGCACCATATCTAGCATATAGTCTCATCGCTAGATGGTCTGAAGTACTGCCCATACTATGGCAGCCACTATCACGGGCACCACAAAGGGCGTAGCCCACGCCTTAGGTCTGAGCGGAGCATAGGTGGAGCGGAAGTTGGGTATCTCCGAGGGTACGGTAGCGCAACTACTGGGAGTTGCAGCGGAAGTCTTTTCTGATTCTGAATTCATATCATTTAGATGCTTATCTGTCTGGTCCTCTTGACTATAGGGAACATGACGCGGATTATACGTTTGCAAAAATAGCAATACACCTCGAAACTCATACTTAATAATCTCAAAAAATAGTCAAGTTTACCACACTCTGTATCCGGCAGGCGCATTCCCCTCGTCTGGCCAAGTCCTTTTGCACCGTCTGGGAGCCGCCTTCATCACGACTGCAGGCCTCGCGCAGCGTGACAGTTGCGGACAGCCTCACGTCAGCGGGCAGTGTCTGAAGCCGCCTTGCATCTCCGACTTCCGCAGCGTCTCTCCCGTCTTGGCGGCCGTCTCGTGCCAGCCTTGCTAAGGGCGGTACCACATAGACGAGGCGGCCACCCGACCGGAGTCGGATGGCCGCCTGATGACATATTGTCGCGACGCCTAGTTTACAGTATGGATGAGACCGTCCCAGTTGGAAATACCGATGACATCGAGATACGGCTTAAATACCTCATCCTCCTTGTCAGTGTCAGCAGCTTGCCATACCTTCCATACCGGCTTGACATCGTAGTCCTTGAAGTCGCCGTCGGCAAAGGCGCGCAAGCCAATGCGCAGGCCGCCTTCCTCTCTGTTGTCCATCCAGTTGTGCCACTGCATGGCGTCAATGCCGTCCAGCTGTTTGATCTTCTTCCATATCAGCGCGGCACCTGCGGCCTGATTGGCCAGATCCGTCTCGCTGTAGCTCGGAGAGTTGGTCCCCTGCTCGCTGAAGAAGAGGATGCGCTTCTTGGTGCCCTTGTAGTAGTTGGTCTTGTCCAATATCCAGTCGTTGATGACCTCAGGATTTTGGAAAGTGACAAAGCTGGCATTTTTTGAATAGGTTGCTTTGCTCACGTCATTGATCCAATATTTAGGCGAAGCAAGGTTAATCGGATACGGATGGTAAGCTACGCCCCACAGGAAGTCGCCTTCTGCTGCCGAGTACTTGACTGTCGTGTTGAGCATGTCTTTGGGCGCATAATTGCCGTCGCCGCTTGCCCAACTATGCGTGTAGGAGCCGAGGATAGAAGCGTTTTGGTCGTACTGACGAATGATATTGTAAGCCATACGCTCGGACTTAATATAGCGGTCAAGGTAACGATACATCGGCTGGGTGCCCATGTTGGTCCACGTAGTTCCCATGTCGACCTCATTGTGCATAATCCAGTGGTGGATACGCCCGTGCTCACCGGTAGAGTAGCGCTCTGCGAGGTAATTGAGCACAGCGGCGTAGGCATTGACAGCCTCAGCGGTCGTCATATTGGGCATCGAGTAGTATCCGCCCGTGTTTTCCGGATCCGTAAACATGGAACCGGTCGGGCAAAGCAGGATGGCAGAGACGATGATACCCTTGGCCTGAGCATGGAGCAGGACATCGTCGTGTACGGCTACGGTACTATTGTTGATATAGTACGTCTTGCCTCCGTAAGTATAGGGGGTCGTATTGCCTCCGGCCGTCGTCTGCAGGATGGAGTTGAGCGTTATGTTCATCGTCGTGCTGTGTACATCGAGCGAGTCAAAGTCCGCATAGTAGTAAGCGCCGAGACCGGCAGCGATACCCTTCTTTCCCTTGAGCACGCCCGGCTCCGCGGAGTATTTGGGCGTCACGTCATCAGCATAGCGAGCGTGGGAGGCCAGCACATCTGCGGTGTCAGTCTTCTGAATGACGGCCCACTTGGAGAGGACACGGTCGTAGGTCACTCCCTCGCGGCTTACAGAGCGGTCAAGGGTGATGCTGAATGCGCTGTCGGTGATGCTCGTCTGATAGGGGAAGGCCTTGAGCTCAGTGACATCCTCCCAAGGCGTCACTTCTGCGAGGGCGAAGGTGCCTTTGCCCGTCGTGGTGCCGGTAATGATGACCTTGTCGTCCGTAACGCTGACCTGGGTAATCGTATCCGGATAGCTGGCGACAAGATACTGGGCTATATCGGCGTTGATACGCTTCTTGGCAGCAGCTGCGCTGTCGGCTACACGCTGAGCCTCGGTTTCTTCTGCCGTCATGGGGCGGAAGTGGAAGCCGCGCACCTTAAACTCGCTACCCGTGGGGCAGCCCCAGTCTACTCTGAATCGGCTTGTAGCACTGCCCCATTTGAAGTTTTCACGCAAGATCTTGGTATTGTAGGAGAACGTCTTCCAGTTGGTTCCCTCTGTAGCGTCCAAATCGCCGATAGTGACGGACCTGCCTTCGCTGATCGGATCGCCAAAGAAGACCTGCATGCCGGTAATACCCTGCGTAGCCTGATACTCAAAGGTCAGCACGCATGAGTCCTCGCTCAGCGTACGGCCCAGTCGAGACGTAAAGATGAAAGGATCACCGCCTGTCGAGGCAAAGGTGTACTCCTGTAGCGCATCGTCGTAAGAAGCCGTCAGCTGGTGGGCAGAGGAGATAACGAAAGCCGGATCGGAGAAGTTGTTACGCCAACACATACTGTCTATATTCCTGCGGGATTCGCTGTAGAGCAGTTTGCCCGAGGGACTGTAGATACGGTAAAACCTCTTGCTGGGCGTCAGTCCGATACTGTCTATGCTGTCAGCGTTGATACGAAAGACGATCTTGCCGTTATTGTATACACAAAACTGGTCTATGCCGCCTGAGGCCAGAGCTGCGGCGGACATTGTCAGACCCAGTACGGCCCAGAGCAGGCCCTTATAGAGTCTAGAGAGCTTCATATCTGTTACTTCTTAAGGATTTTCTTTACATAAGTCTTGTCCCCGGCAACCACCTTGACGATGAGTATACCCTTGGGCAAGGCCGACATATTGTAGTTGAGACTCCGTGTGCCCGGAGTCAGACGGGCGAGTACCACACCCGATGTAGAGACGATGTCCACGCGGTTCACATCATTGCATACCTGGATACTGAGCACATCGCCGCGGGCATCGATAGTTGCCTCATCGGCTGTAGCACGCTTAATACCCGCAGGCAGCGGCGTAGCATAAAATCTGAAGTAGTCAAAGTCCGCATACTCGAGGCTTGCAGACGAACCGTCATTGCCATTGATCTGGATGCCGGTCGTAGAGACTACGATGCTGCGGATATTGCGAACCGTCTGCACCGGCGTATAATTGCCGGTCGTGTAAACATAAATGTCGTGGGCACTGACCGTCCCCATACCCACGAGGGCCAATGCCATAGAGAGGAGTAATAATTTACCTTTCATATCTATCTGAATTTGATTTCATATTGACGCCTTGACTTGCAAGAATACACATTATCGTGCAAAAATAAACAGATTTGTGTTTTTGCGCCAACTTTTTCTCTCAAAATCAACAAGACAGCACTCCCCCGAGGTACGAGAGCAATGGTAAGAAGTGTCTATCAAGCCCTGCTTGAGACAGAGAGAGAGGTGGTCAAGCCCACCTCTCACCAAGCTTTGGCTCCATCAGATCCAGCCTCAACGGCATCAGACTTAGTTCTCCCCAAATCTGATTTTGGTCTTAATACGCCTCGACACGCGCAGTCCCTCCGCCGAAGGCAAAGTCGCAGGCCGGCCTTACCAACAGCTCGCAAGGAGGGGCCACCCGCCTCATCCGACCTCCCAGCTACAGACCCCTGTCATGTTCGCGCATCGAGGCACGTATCGCGTGCAGCTTCCGACCTTCCGCCTACAGGCTCCACACCCGACGTGATAATCTCTGACATGCCGCCCACGGTATCAGCACATGATACCCATCAGCAGGAAGCACTCTTCACCGTACCAAACGCTCTATAAATATGAACCCAGAAAACAATTCTCAACTTCCCATCCAGCAGCCCACATGCGGCACTCCCAACTTTCCGGAGCCCGACTATACTGACGAAGATGTGTTCATCTTCAACAATATACGAGCCCTTGCCGACTCTATCTCTGCCCGCATAGTTATGAATACCCTCCTGCTCTGTACCCAGGGCCACATACAGTTTGCCGCCAACGGCAAGAGCGTCACCGTGTCCCAAGGCCAGATATTCATGTGTCCGCCCAATACCTACCTGGCCGACACAATGGTAAGTATAGACTTCGAGTGCAAGGCTCTCTGTCTGACCAATCGCATCATACAAGCACTTATCCGCCCCTATATCGGCATCTGGAATAGTATAGTCTACGGCCCTGCTCCCATCATCTACGATTTGGATGACATCGATATGCTCTTTGTGGCGCGTCTCTTTGACATCGTGAAACTCAGCCTTGACTACAAGCGAACCAAGTACCGCAAAGACGTCATCCATTCGCTTATCCGAGGCGCTCTCATCGGACTGTGTGGCTTCACCGGCGATGGTAGGCAAGTCTCCGAGGAGTCTGTTTTTACCAAGGACCTCTTTCAGCGTTTCCTCGACCCACTTCAGCGGAGCGAGGTCAAGCATCGGAGCGTCAAGAGCTATGCCGCACAGCTCAACATCTCGTCCAAGTATCTCGCCGTCACTTGCAAGAAGTACTCCGGCCGCACTGCGCTCAGCTGGATTGACGAGTACACCATGAGCGACGCCGTCTACTATCTACAGAGTACCTCCCTGTCAATTAAGGAGGTGAGCAACAAGATGGGATTTCCCAACCCCTCTTTCTTCGGCCGCTACTTCCGTCTGCACAAGGGTGTCTCGCCACTTGCATTTCGGAAGCGTTGTCAGGCACAAAGCAAAGCAGAGCCCGCAGAGTAGACTTCGCCCTCCACGTCCGGAATACCTCATCCCAGCGCTGACTTATCCGAAGAAGGGAACCTGATAACAGATTCCCTTCTTCATACCTTTTAAAAAGAATATCACACTTAGATTGCGCTACTTCGCGCCTTGACTGTCCCAGGTCTGATGCAAAGGCTTGGCCATTGGGAGTTTCTCCGGCAAGGTGCCGGAGGCTGCGAGGCTGACCTGCTTGCGCCAGTCATCTGCCGTACGGGGATACGCCGGGTACCTAGGACAGCGCGACGAGAATGGAGCAAATACGTGCGCTGTGGCTACTGGAGCTTGATGTCTATGAGATTGGGATAATGGTCGGTGAGCTTGACCGTAAAGTAAGGCATGAGGCAGTCAAAGGAGCGCACCAGCATCTCCGTGCCCGCATGGGTGACCAGACAGTGATCGATAGCGCCGCTACGGTCATCCGCCTTGCGCTTGCTGACGCGCGAGAAGCCCTCCGAGGCACTGCAAACGTGATGTCCATTGTGATTGTCGGCGTAGCCAGTAGCCACCTTGTAGCACGGAGTGAAGTCATGACTGAAATAAGCCTTGATGGCGATGGATGTCTCATAGCTATTCATGTCGCCGCAGACAAATATCGGACAGTCGTAGCGCAACTTCAGCTCCTCAGCCTTGGCGATAAGCGTATTGACCTGCTCATAGCGTGCCGAGTCACTGCCGGCCTGCGCCGACTCGCTCTTCCACCAGAGATGCGTGGAGAAGACAATAAACCGCTTGCCCGTTTCCTTGTGGGTGAAGACGCCGTAAGTGTAAGACTTGGTGCCGGCGTTGCTCCACTGGGAAGGCGTGTAGAGATGATAGCCTGACTCCAAGAGCGTCACACGCGCCGTATCATAAAAGACAGGAGTATAGTTCCAATTGTCTCCCTCGCCTGCTGTGGCAGTGATATAGCCATATTTTCTGATCAGCGGGTAAAATACAGCATCCATGGGGCTGGAGTATTCTTGCAGGGTGACGACCTCAGGCATATAGGCGCGTACTAGTTGGGCGAATTGCGGACCGCGTGCGCTGTTGCGGCAGTCTACATTCAGATTCTGCCAAACTACAGCATTGCTTTTGCTGTCGTATTGCCAGATATTGTCGTCTAATATGCGCAGGTTGGCATCCTCATAGCGGTCAAAGAGGACATCGCCGGTCACCGTGCCCGATCTGGAGAAATAGGTCGAGACGTTGCCTTTGCGTAGCTGGTTGCAGAGCAGATGAACCGCCCTGTTGAAGGCCCAACTGGAGCCTCCGGTGATATACACCTGGCCTGTAGTGCAGCGCAGGGTGTAATTGAATGTACCCACGCTCGTAGAGGGGATGAGGTGGATGGCATTGCCTTGGCTGAAGACAGTATCTGCGACAGTCGGCAAGGTCTCGCCCGTCGCCGACTTAAGGCTGTCGCGTAGCCGGGCGGCGGCTTCAGAGCCCTCGTCCCAGTCGGCAGAGCCCTGATAGACGATGCTGTAAGTGGCCAGCCTCTCACCGGCGACTTTAGCCGTGGTACTCTTTGCTCTGGACACGAGCACGAGGCTGTTGCTCTGCGATCTGATAGGCAGCAGGCTGGAGATGGTGATGAGGAAGAGGAAGGATAACTTTTTCATTAGCGTGACTTATATAGTATTGTACGTATTCCGTCGGCACAGGAGGACATATAGGATGACCGGCACGCCAAAGAGCGGCGTCACCACGTTGAGCGGCAGCACACCGCCTCCCATGGGCAAGTTGCAAAGCAGGCAGCAGAGCAGCGCCACAGCGCTCCCGCAGAGCAGCGTCGCCGGCAGCAGCACGCGATGGTCGGACGTACCGGTCATCATACGCGCTATATGGGGCACAGCGAGGCCGATGAAGGCGATAGGACCGCAAGCGGCCGTCACAGCAGCCGACAATATACCTGTCAGCAGCAAGAGCAGCGTGCGTATCCGCCGGATGTTGACCCCCAGGTTGCGAGCGTATCGGTCGCCCAGCAGGAGCGCATTGAGCGGCTTGACGAGCAGCAGTGATCCGATGAGTCCTGCGGTGATGACTACCGCGTACGGCAGCAGCCAGCGGCGGGATAGACTGCCGAAGCTGCCCATACCCCACAGCATGAAAGCCTGCAGAGAGTCTGCTGTTGCCAGATAGTTAAGCAGGGAGATGATGGAGGAAAGTGCATAGCTGATCATGATGCCTATGATCAGGAGCATCATATTGCTGCGTACAAGGCTGGAGCAGAGAAGTAGGAGCAAGATGACAACGCCTGCGCCAATGAGCGCCGCGGCTACCATCAATACAAATCCGGTCAGGCCCCACGAAGCTGCAGCTCCGGTTCCACCGGCCACCAGAACGACAATGCCGACGCCAAGTCCCGCTCCGCTGTTGATACCCAGGATAGAAGGGTCGGCCAAGGGGTTGCTGAAGATGGTCTGCAGGAGCAAGCCGCTCACAGCCAGCGCCGCACCACTCAGCAGAGCCACGACGGCCTGAGGCATACGGCTCTCGAGGATGATCAGCTGTGAGGTGGCATCGGCTGACTGGCCGCTGAGCACCGCCCATATCTCTCCAGCCGGTATGCTGACGCTGCCGCAAAGCAAGCAGAGCAAGAGCAGCACCACGATAAGTGCCGACAGCAGGATGATGGTCAGAATATTGCGTCTCATTGCAGGGGACTGAAATATTGTAGCCGGTAGCCGGGCATCAGCTGGGGGTGACATATACTGATCATGTCGCCGAGTATGCGCTCCGGATGGAAGGCTCCTTGTTCGAAATAGGCGTGACGAAGCAGATTGCATCCCCAGATGTGGCGCTGTTGCCAGGCGCCAAAGCAACTGTAGCGCTCATCGTCATCACGGAGTGCGCTGTAGGTGAGATCCGATTGGCCGCCGTACTTGATCAGCCAGATGTCGGCATCATGAGCTCCCGCATAGACGCTCTCCATCGTCATGCCGACCGATCCCTTCTGGCTATTGTTGCCAAATATATAGGAAGCTCCGGCATCCTTGATCAGTTGGCCGACTGTGCTGTTGCCTCCCGGCTGATACCAGATGCCGGAGGTCATCAAGTCGACAAAGACCGTAGGGCGGCGCTGTAGCCGGGCGGCACGGCGCCTAAGCGTCTCGTAATCAGCAGCCACCTTGCGGTAAAGCGAGTCCGCCCGCTCCTCCTCGCCGACCAGCATGCCGTACCATCTGACCCACTCCGCGCGCGCCAAAGGCGAGACCTCCATATAGTCGGCGCACTCTATGATGGGCAGACCCGAGGCTGTAACGGCACCATAGTCGACCCGGTCGTAAGGGGAAAGCATCAGCGCGTCACAACCGGAGGCCATCAGGCGCTCGACATTGATATTGGCCGACAAGCCCATGTCCTGTATCTTGCCCGCCTTGACCGCGTCTCTCACCCGCGGCGAGATGACGTACTGCAAGTCGCAGATGCCGGCTACGTGGTCCAATGCGCCGAGCTCATCCATCAGCACCGCGATGACCGACGTACCCGCCGTCAGGCGCCGCAAGGGCGTACGCAGCAGTGTCCCCTCCGGCAGGTCTGCGGGCAAGCTGTCCTTGCGCGGCACCATCACGTACCGATGAAGCACTTCGCCAGGATGCCAAGGATTGTCTATGACGACGAGGCGGTAGCCCCGACCTGTGTAAATGTGTAGCAGAGTGGCATGGCTGAAGGTCACGCTGTCGGCCGTAGCATCGGCTCCGTGTGCCGCCTGGCGCTGACATGACGGGCACAGCAGCACAAGCAGTAGGGAGAGGATCAGACTATGAACGGACGATTTCGCCATCAGGTAAATACTTAGGATAGGCAAAGATACCTTAAGTCAGTCACACGACCAAACACCGCAGGTCCTTTTTTGCTGTTGTCCAGACCAAGGGCCCCGTGCTCGCCTTGCCTCATTCTGCACCCCGTCTGTTCTGCTCCGGCAGGAGACAGCGGCAAGTTCGGACGACGTCCAATGTACTCCGGATAGAAGCTTTTTTCCCGATGAAATCGGCATTTTTTAGTTGCAGAGGCGACAGGAGTCTCCCCGATTAGACCTGCTCTCCGCCACATCTCCAGTCGGAAGCAACAAGTACGCGGTCAACTTTTTCGCATCGCTTCCGCATGTGGCTGGATACCAGATATTAGCACAAAAAGAGATGTTTTTGTAACTGATTGGCTTTCAGGACTTATAAACTACATCCGACCTTGTTGTCAAAACAAGGCGACTTGTTTGTCGTACGTCTTAAGTGAATACCATCACATGGGTAAATTTTTTCCGAGAGCCGTCTCTGCCACGCTGCGGGCTTCTCCCCGTCTATTCCGTATCCCAGCTCGGCGATAAAGGATTGCAGGCAGAGAGGCCGGCTTCCCTTGGTACCTCACGCAGGGAACGCCCCATAGACACCTGGGCCGTAAAAAATTGAATATCGTCTTTTGCGGATTTACAGATATACGCTACCTTTGCATAATACAACTCAACAAAATCCAACAATGTCAAACAATCAACGCCAACACTCCGCTCCTTCTCCAGCGCCGCACAAGCCCGCAAAGGCCAAGACGGAACGCAGGGGATTTGGGACTTGGTTTATACGCAACGGAGCCCTGCTCATCGTGGCCGGCGTACTCATCAGCAAGGTACCGGGCCTCAATCAGTCGTACCAATGGCTGTGGGAGGGATACCTCAAGAGCAATCTGGAAGCCATCAAGCAGTATCCCGACCTCTCTACTGACGAGAAGATGGCGATGAAGCTCGGGGCTGACTATCAGTACCTCGCCTACCTGCGTGACAATACGCCTAAAGATGCCGTCATCTACTGGCCGTCAGCCGGTGACTTCAGATCGGCGCCTGACAGCACGCAGCAAAATCCATTTAACGGCAAACTCAATGACAAGTTGACGGCTGTACGCGTGCTCTACCCCAGACGCGTTGTCACCGAGAACGAATACGGCAAGACTTCCTGGTCTAAGAAGCTGACCTACATCGGCATCGTCAACGGCCACAACACGGACAAGGTCCACTACCCCGTACCTCCACAGTATACCATCGGCGTGCTGCCTGTCAATGCGCCACAAAATATGAAGCAGCCATGATCGCACTCTGTCTATTTCTCATCTTCCTGGGCGGATTTCTGCTCATCAGCCGTCTGTCCCTCAGCACCACGCTCACAGAGCGCGTCGGATTTGCCTTTCCCGTAGGTCTGGCAGTCGTCACCTTCCTCATGATGCTTCTGGACTGGGTCCGCGTACCTCTGACCGCCACCACCTGCCAGCTGATCACCGTGGCCGTGCTCCTCGTCACCGCTGCCACCCTCGTACCCAAGAGGCGTCAGTTCCTGTGTTCGTTGCAGCCGAAACTAAATCTGAACTGGTTTAATGCGCTGTGGCTCCTGCTCCTGATTCTCCTCGTCTATGTAGAGTACGGCAACCTGATGAAGACCCTCTACTTCCCCGTCTATGACCGCGACAGCATGGCCGGATTTGACACCATCGGATTTGTCGCCGCTCAAGAGCACACCTACAGCGGCATGAGCATATTTGCAGGCGACTACATGCCCAAGATTCACCAGGCAGGCAGTTGCATCTCCTATCTCCCCATGCTCCAGCTCGCCTACGCCTACGTCTACACACTCGGAGCCGAGACCTCCAAGATCATCATCGGCCTCTTCTACCTCTCCTTCATCGTAGGTTTTTACGGTCTGACGCGGCGCGCGAGCAGCCCAACGGCGGCTATGCTCGCCACACTTGCCACCGTGTTTACGCCGGAAATGCTCTCCTTCTCCTCACTCAGCATCACCAATGTCGTACAGGCCGCCATGGCCTCGACGGGACTGCTCTATATCACGCTATGGTTTGAACGCGGAGCACGCAGAGACCTCCTGCTCGGCACGATACTCATTGCCGTCAACTGCTGGCTCCGGGCCGAAGGCATCGTCTTTGGGGCTACGGCCGGCGTCCTCGTACTCATACAGTGTCTGCGCCGCAAGGCATCGTGGCTAAGCCTGATCGCGCCATTCGCCACGCTGATACCGACTGTCATATTCAGCATCTACGCAGCCGCCAACGGCCTCACGAGCGAATCAGCCCTCATCACTCACCCCTTCTGGGATGCCGAGAAGGCCTCAGAGGTGTGGCGCGGCGCATGGAGTCTGATTGGCAACACACAGTTTTACGGCTGGGCCTTTGTAGCCGCCCTTCTGGCCTTGCTAGCCGACTCCTACTATATAGTCAAGGAGAGGAACAATCTCTGTGTGCTCGGCGCGCTCGTACTCAGCATTGTTCTCTACTATATAGTATTGTATCACGTGGAGTACAAGTGGGACTCTCTGAGCAACGTGCTGGCTTACTCGGCCAAGAGATACATGTTTTGCTACGTTCCAATGGCTTGGTACTATGTCGTAACGTGCAAGATCGTGCGTCAGGGCTTCGACTGGATCGAGCGCACATGCGGACTGGTAGCGTCAAAATCGTGACATTTTCTTATTCATTCTGATACAAATCCTACAAATAACATTATGACCAACTATAAAAGCATTCTTATCCTGACGCTGTCAGCCCTCAGTCTGGGCGCATCGGCACGTGTCATTCCCGGGTCTCCCTTCAACGACGGCATGGTCTTGCAGCAAGAGTCCAAGGCCCTCATCTGGGGCAAGGCCCAGCCAGGCGCTACCGTCGAAGTCGTAGCCTCATGGGACTACAAGCGAATCGCCACCACGGCCGCCGCAGACTCCACATGGAGCCTACGCATCGTGACGCCCAAGGCCAGTTTTACGCCCTACGCTATCACGCTCTCCGACGGCAGCGAGCCGCTGGTCATCCGCGATGTCCTCGTCGGTGAGGTGTGGCTTGCCTCCGGGCAGAGCAACATGGAGATGCCGGTCCAGGGATGGAGCTGCTGCCCGATAGACAATTCCGCCCAGCTCATCGCAAGCGCCGCCGCATACAGCGGCAAACTCCACTTCTGCAATATACCCAACCGCAGTTGCCGCACGCCCCAGCACTCTGTGCCCGCCCGATGGCACAATAGCAACCCGCAGGAGATACTCGGGTTTACTGCCGTCGGTTTCTATTTTGCCAAGGCCCTGATTGACCAGCTCAACGTGCCGGTCGGCATCATCAATGACCAGTGGGGCGGCTCCAATGTCGAGGCATGGATTCCCGCGGACATTCTCAAGAGCTACGGCAACGTAGACCTGAGCGACGAGGCCTACAAGAAGATGGATCAGCACGCACCCGCCGCTCTCTACAACGCCAAGATCTACCCGCTGCGCGGATATACAATCAGAGGATTCATCTGGTATCAAGGCGAGGCCAATGTCGGTTACCACCCCGAGACGTATGCGCGCCGACTGGGCGACATGGTCAACCGCTGGCGTCAGGACTGGGGCGACAAGAAGCTCCCCTTCTACTTCGTAGAAATCGCGCCCTACGCCTATGATAAGAAAGTGGACGGGCTAAAAGGCGCCTTCCTGCGAGAGCAACAGCACAAGGCTTATCACCAAATCGAATACTCGGGACTGGTCTGCACCAACGACCTCGTCAAGCCCAGCGAGACCGACCAGATACACCCCGCCAACAAGCAACCCGTCGGGCAGCGACTCGCCAACTGGGCCCTGCGCAAGCAATACGGCAAGACGACTATCGCAATATGCCATCCGGAGTACAAGAGCCTCAAAGTCAAGGGCGACAAAGCCTTCCTGACCTTCACACACGCCAGCGAGGGCTTCAACCGCGAGGAGGGTATCCAGGGATTTGAGATCTGCGGCGGCGACAGTGTCTTCCACACAGCTACAGCCGTAGTCAAAAACGGCAAAGTAGTTCTCCGGAGTGTCGAGGTAAAGCAGCCTGTTGCCGTGCGCTACTGCTTCCGCAACTTCCTCATTGGCAACTTGGCCAACAAGCAGGGACTTCCTGTCCTCCCCTTCCGCACGGACAACTTCCCCACAAGTCCTGCCCAGCATCACCCCAAGTCGGGCAAGACGACAGGCGCCGTTAAGCCTGCCAGCAAATCCTCTGATCAGTTTAAGCAGGGGAGGCGATTGACGCTGTCGGCGCCCTCCAGGACCGGACTAAGACATGCCGACAAAAAGGCTTGACTCTGCAAGCCATAGGTCTGACTTTACACCCTCTGAAGTCCGAAGTGTCCCGCGCAGCAGGGATTTGAGAGCAAGGAATTGAGTTTTTCGATAGAAATACTTGCTTGTTTCAGAAAAAAAGACGAACTTTGCACCCGCAAATCACAATTTATCAACAAACTAACACAACTAGAGTATGAATCAGTACGAAACCGTTTTCATTTTAACTCCCGTTTTGTCTGACGATCAGATGAAGGAAGCGGTTGACAAGTACCGTGCTTTCCTGGAGAAAGGCGGGGCCGAGATTCTCTATGAGGAGAATTGGGGCATGAGGAAGCTCGCTTATACGATTGACAAGAAATCGAGCGGCTTCTACGTGGTATTTGGCTACAAAGCCGAGCCTACATTTATCAAGAAACTGGAAACTGACTTCCGCCGCAACGAGCGCGTCATCCGCTACCTCACGGTTAAGATGGACAAATACGCTGCCGCTTATGAGGCAAAGCGCCAGCAGAATAGAAATAACAAGCAAGAAGACAAATAGCCATGGCAGATCAGAAGAACGAAATCAGATATCTTACCCCGCCTTCAGTAGACGTTAAGAAGAAGAAGTATTGCCGCTTCAAGAAGTACGGCATCAAGTACATCGACTACAAGGATCCCGAATTTTTAAAGAAGTTCCTCAACGAGCAAGGCAAGATCCTGCCCCGCCGCATCACCGGCACCTCGCTGAAGTATCAGCGTCGTCTTGCACAGGCAGTGAAGCGCGCACGCCACCTCGCCCTGCTCCCATTTGTAACTGACCTTATGAAGTAATTAAAAAGGAGGACAAGGAAATGGAAATCATACTTAAAGAAGACGTCAACGGACTGGGTTACGCCAACGACATAGTTAAGGTAAAGGACGGCTATGGCCGTAACTACCTCATCCCGACCGGCAAGGCTGTTATCGCCTCCGAGTCTGCCAAGAAGGTACTCGCTGAAAATCTCAAGCAGCGCGCTCACAAGCTCGCCAAGATTAAGGCCGATGCCGAGGCACTCGCAGAGAAACTGGGTCAGGTGGAGCCTCTCGTTATCCCCATGAAGGTCAGCCCCACCGGCACCATCTATGGATCAGTCACCAATGTACAGATTGCAGACGAGCTTGCCAAGAAAGGCTTTGAGCTTGATCGCAAGATTATCACCGTGGGCGATGTCAAGGCAGTCGGAGACTATACCGCCACTGTCAAGCTTCACAAGGAAGTAGCCGCAACTGTACCTTTCAAAGTCGTAGCTGACGAAGACTAATATGCACTAGCAAGTCAGCTCCATCCGAGCTACAGCTCCTTACGATAGCCCAAGAGCATATCGTAAGGAGCTTTTTAGTTCATAACCGCCTTGCTCTATACACGCTAAGCCATACACGCATGAAACCAATCACTCTACATTTAAATATATGGGCCGCATTCGCCCTCTGCTCTCTCCTGCTGGCCACACCCGCCCAAGCACAGACCAGACGAAGTGCTACCCGCACTGCCAAGGCCCGTACCACTCAAGTCCGCAAGCAAGTTCCTAACTCCGCACGGACATCCCGCAATGCACGGGCCGGCAAGACGACTCTCCGAGTAGGACGCCCCGTCACCATCATCGGCACCACCGAGGGCATAGCCGACGGCAAGAAGGTCTACCTCGCCATGATACGCCGCGGGCAGACCATCTATATAGACTCTGTCGCTGTCAAAAAGGGCGCTTTCACCTTCCGCGGCCAGTGTGATACGCCCCCGCAGGTACTGCTTCTCAGTGTAGGGCCGGTCAAGAGGGAATCTCTGTTGGCAGACTTTTTCCTGGAGCCCGGCACCATCAAGGCTCATCTCGTCGAAGGCAAATTTGCCAGCCACGTGACCGGTACCCGGCACAACAATATCTACTCCGTATACATCGACAGCCTCAATCGCCTGCGCACCAACGTGGCCGAGCGTTACAAGTATGCCGACAATGCCCCCGCAGGTGCCAAGATGGAAAAACTGCGTCAGGCCTCCGACACAATCATCAAGGTACAAAACGCTTACTCCTACGACTTCATCAGCCACAACCTGGACAATTACGTCGGCATATACCTGCTCAACCAATACTTCCAGAGCTTTACCATTGAGCAAAACAAGGCCCTTGTCGCTAAGATGTCCGACAAGATGAAGCAGACGCCTCTGGCCGGCAGCATCTGCCGATACATTGATATCAAGGCCCGCACGCTGGCCGGACAGCCTTTCGTCGACTTCAAGGCACAGCGCCTGGACAGTACCCAATTTCACTTCGCCGACATGGTCAAGGCCGGCCACTACGTCTACCTCCACTTCTGGTCTGACAAGGTCGGCAAGAGCTACCTCGAAGTCCCGGCAATGGTCGATGCCTACCAGAAACTGCACGATCGCGGACTTGACATCGTAAGCGTATATATGGGTACCGACAGCGCCAAGTGGCGGGATATGACCGACAAGTTCAAGATGTCTTGGATACAGGTCTCCGACCTCAAGGGCAATGCCAGCCCCATTGCGGCTCAGTTTGGCCTAGATGAACTTCCATTTGCCCTCCTCATCGGTCCTGATGGCAAGATCGCCGATAGAGACCTCAGGAGTGCCAAGCTCAAGGCGAGAGTAGAACAACTCCTCGCGGATACCGACAAACAACAATAAGACTTACCCTACCATGAAAAGCATGCATATCATCACGGCAACTCTCCTCACCACTCTCTGTCTGACTGTTCCCGCACAGGGCAGGGACAAAATACACGAGTCTGCCACCCGCTGCACCATCAGCGGCATTCTCAGCAAGCAGAACACCGCCCGCAAGGTATACGTCGCCAAGCCGAAGGGTCGAGGGCTTATCAAGCTTGACTCAGCCTCCGTGGTTGACGGAAAATTTACCCTACAGACCAACTTCGACTCCATACCTGTCGCACGCTTTGTCCTGATTGGCGAAGGCGAGCAGGCCTTCCCTGTCGAAGTATATCTCGACGGAGATGAACTGACCCTGACCCAGATCGGCGATGAGCCCAAGGTACGAGTCTCCGGATCGGAATCCAACGAGGCAGCCTCCCGCATGGCCGACGAGACTTCCGGACTTGAAGAGCAAATCAGCCAAACCTATAAGCAGTACAAGGACACTACACTCACACAGGACCAACGCAAGGAGGCCGGGAAGCGCATGGAGCAGATTGACGACCAGATCTCAGGCATACAGATACGGTATATGAAGGACAATATCTCCAATTACTTTGGTCTGCGGCTCCTGTCTGATCTCTGCTACACTCTTGGCGGACCCTCTACAGAGACCTACCTTCTGCAAGTACCCGCCGTCTTCAAGTCGACAAACGACTACAAGCTACTGAGCAAGTTTGTGGAAAACGACAAGAAAGTCACCGCCGGATTTGACTACATCCCCTTCACGCTCCCCGATCCCAACGGCAAGCCTGTCAGCCTCTCAAGTCTTATCAACGAAGGCAAATACGTCATCATCGACTTCTGGGCCAGTTGGTGCGGTCCCTGTCGCAGGGAAATGCCCAATATGGTCAAGCTCTACCAAGACTTCAAGGACCACGGCATAGCCATCATCGGCGTATCGCTGGATCAGGACGCCAAGGCATGGAAGCAAGCCATCAAGGACTTGCATATGACCTGGCCGCAAGTATCCGACCTCAAGGGCTGGAAGAGTGAGATTGCCAACAAATACGGTATCCAGGCCATCCCACAGACCGTCATCGTGTCTCCCGGAGGACGCTTCATCGCTAAGGGACTCCGCGGCGAAAAGCTCTACGAAGCCGCCAAGCAATGGGCTTCCAAGGAGTAAATATGCGGCACGTCAAAGTTTCGATCCACCGGGACTGATCCTCTCTCTATCAGACCAGACCTGTCAAGGCGAAGGCCAGACCCAGTACACACTGGACCTGGCCTTTGTTGTCACCGTAAGCGATTCCGGCCTTAGTCGAACGCTGGCAGAAGTAAGCGTCTCGCCTAGCATTCAGAAAGATAAGCACCTATAGTCTCTACAGCGCCCTCATACAGACGCAGGAGCGCTTCATTCTCGCACAGCCAGGCTCTGTGCTGCAACATATGAAGAACAGTGATCGCACAAGCGGAGCTGACCCTCTCGGAGTGACGCTCCCGGAGTGTACCCAACAAGGTCCCATGCCATTTCAGTCCGGGCTCCTCAGTCCTGTCGTGCCGTCCACTCTCTGCCCGCCGGGCGGACTCTATGACAGCATCCTTTGAAAAAATCCCACGTGAGAAAGGGTACCCATCCGTATGCGGTCTTGGTCCCGGAGAATCCTCAAAGCAGACAACAGCTCGCCGTCTTTTTTAGGCAAGTCATCCGTTTTTTATATAATAAATATGAGACACCGTCTCATACAGGTACCGATGTAGTGATGAACAGTCGCCTTGTAAGCGCTACAAGGTCGGATGTAGTTTAAACTAGGTCGGATGTAGTTTAAACTGGAAGGCGAGTTGTTATCGCTTGATAGCCAGTTAGTTATAATAAAGTCAAATCTTGTTTATAATTCGTTGGATTTCAGTGAGTTACAAAGGCCTGTTGGGGCGATTTTCATCTTTTTGTCTTCGGAGACAAGCTGGGGCTCTCAACTCAATTTCTTATTATAAAACTATTGTGTCTCAGCGAGGGCTTGACAACGACCTCTGTCTGTCTCTGCAAGCCTGCTCCTCGCAGAAAGACTGCGGGAAAAAGAAATGGCCAGACAAATGCTGTGCTGTACGGAAATGATGTCGACAGGAGAAACTCTCGCTGAAAGAAAAGTTGCGACGCATTTTAGAAAGGCGGCTGGCAATTTTCCCCAAGCCCTAGCCTCATCCAGTAAGACTTGTAAAGCAGTTCGGAAAGACAAAAGGACGATTTAGCGATACTTTATTAAGCCATCCAAGAAGGTCGTAAGGCGATTGGAAAAGACAACAAGGCTTTTTAGCAAGGACATCACTCATCCGGTAAAGCATGTAAGGCAATCCAAAAGACGACAAAACATTTTGGCAAGAACTTAAGTTCATCCCATATGGCTTGTGAAGCCATTTACAAAGACTGCTAGGCAACTAAAAGAAATCAGGCCTGACACGGATCTCTCCGCATCAGGCCTGACCTATAATCTATCTCAGGGACTATTTGCCGCCCTTGATATAAGCATCAATTTGTTTGGCCGCCTGCTGTCCGCTCGCTATAGCGCGAACGACGAGCGAGGCTCCGCTGGCAGCATCTCCCCCCAGGAAGACATTGGCTGCCAACTCAGGATGCTGCGGACGAAGGAAGCCCATGGCCAGCAGGACCATGTCACACTTGATTGTCTCCTTCTTGCCTGTAGCCTTCATGATGGGACGACCGCCCTCGGGATTGGGCAGCCACTCTACCTCCTCGACTTCGGCGCCCGTGACATGGCCGGCCTTGTTGCCGATAAACTTGTTGGTATTAAGCAGCCAACGACGTGTACATCCCTCCTCGTGAGCGAAGGTCGTCTTGAAGATACGAGGCCATTGAGGCCACGGTGTTTGCGGATTGTACCCTACCGGTGGCTTGGGCATAATCTCGATCTGCGTAACCTCGATAGCGCCTTGACGATGTGCCGTACCGATACAGTCAGATCCCGTATCACCGCCACCGATGACCAATACGCGCTTTCCCTTGGCTGAAACAAGTTCCTCAGGTTTGAAGGTCTTGCCTGCCAAGATGCGGTTTTGCTGGCTCAGCATCTCCAGAGCGAGATATATGCCCTTGAGCTCGCGTCCCTCCACCTTGAGGTCGCGTGCCTGGGGAGTACCCGTGCAGAGTGCATAGGCCTCATAGCCCTCAGGCATCTTGGTGGGGTCGACCTCGACCCCGTACTTGAAGGTGATGCCCTCGGCTTCCATCAGCGCTATACGGCGGTCGATGATGGCTTTGTTGAGTTTGAAATTAGGAATACCGAAGCGGAGCAAACCTCCGGCGGATTCGTTTTTATCAAAGACTGTAACTGTATATCCTGCGAGGTTGAGGCGGTTGGCGGCAGCAAGTCCGGAAGGTCCAGAACCAATTACTGCAACCTTGTGGCCGTTGCGTATGATCTCGCGGGGGTGAACGTAGCACTCTGAGAAGGCCATTTCTGCGATGGCGCCCTCATTCTCCCGATTGGTTGTCGGAGCATTGAGCACATGATTGAGCACGCAGCTCTTCTCGCACAGAGCCGGACATACGCGGCCGGTAAACTCAGGAAAATCATTGGTACGTGTGAGTATCTGATAAGCCTCTTCAAAGTTGCCGTGATAGAGAGCGTCATTCCACTCCGGGATACGACTGCCTAGAGGGCAGGCCCAGTGGCAGAAGGGTACGCCACAGTCCATACAACGGCTGGCCTGCTCCTGACGATCCTTGACATTGAGCGTCTGCTCTACCTCTCCGAAGTCCAAGATTCGGTCATGCTTAGGACGATAGCCGGCTTCCTTGCGCGGCACTGTCATAAAAGATTTAGGATTACCCATATGATGTATATCTTTTTACGAATTAATAGATAGGATGTGGGGCACTGTCGAGACTAAGACTCCTTCCAGATATTGTTGATGCGCTCGCGGAGGCGGCGGTCCTTCTCGTCTTGCAGGACTTTCTTGTACTCGATGGGGATCACCTCAATAAATTGATCCACGTAGTGGGGCCAGTCGTCAAGCATGCGACGTGCAAGTTCCGAATCGGTGTGAGCCCAGTGTTGGTGGATAAGCTCGCGAAGCTCATTACGGGAGGCGCTCTCCTCGACGAGACTCAGCTCAACCATCTCCATATTGCAGAAGTAGTCGAAGTGGCCTTCCGGATCCCAGACGTAAGCGATACCGCCACTCATACCGGCGGCGAAGTTGCTACCCGTAGGACCGAGCACGACGACGCGACCTCCGGTCATATACTCGCAGCAGTGGTCGCCGGCTCCCTCAATGACAGCGATGGCGCCCGAATTGCGCACGCCGAAGCGCTCACCTACGCGGCCGTTGATGAAGATTTCGCCCGATGTAGCGCCGTATATACCGGTGTTGCCGGCGATGACGTTGTCCTCGGCCTTATAGTTGCGGCGGTGAGGCGGTTTGATGATGATGCGGCCGCCGGAGAGTCCCTTGCCGAAATAATCATTGGTCTCGCCCTCGAGATTGAGCGTAATGCCGGAGGTAAGGAAGGCGCCGAAGCTCTGACCTGCAGAGCCACGAAAGCGGATATTGAGTGTTCCGTCGGGCAAGTAGTCGACTCCGTGCTCGGCCACGATGAGGCCGGAGAGGCGTGTACCGACAGCACGGTCTGTATTGTGAATGAGATACTCGTGAGTTGTCTCGTTCTTATGCTCGATGGAATCGCGACAGTCTGCGATGATACGGTCATCCAGCACCTTAGGCAGAGCCTGGTAGGGACGTCCGTCCCAGTGGAGGCCGTCTTTGCCCGCCGGCTTGGCCAGCAGACGATCAAAGTCGAGAGTCTTGTACTTCGGCGTCTCAACCGGCTTGCGCACGATGAGATCAGTGCGGCCGATGATGTCGTCAAATTTCTTGAAGCCCATAGCTGCAAGATACTCCCTTACCTCCTGCGACAGGAAGGTGAAGTAATTGACCAGATAGTCAGCCTTGCCGATGAAGTGCTTGCGGAGCTCGTCATTCTGAGTAGCCACACCCATCGGACAGAGATTGGTGTTACACTTACGCATCATGACGCAGCCGAGCACGATCAGCACCAAGGTACCAAAAGAGAACTCATCCGCACCGAGCAGAGCGGTAAGTATCACGTCGCGTCCTGTCTTGAGCTGCCCGTCCACCTGGAGTCGTACCTGCTTTCTCAGGCCATTGATGACGAGGGTCTGCTGTGTCTCGCTCAATCCGATTTCGGGTGAGACGCCGGCCCAGCGTACGGAGCTCTGAGGAGCCGCTCCGGTACCTCCGTCTGCGCCAGAGATAACAATCAGATCGGCCTTGGCCTTGGCTACACCGGCAGCAATGGTGCCGACACCGCTCTCTGCTACAAGCTTGACGCTGATGGCAGCCTTCGGATTGACATTCTTGAGATCAAAGATGAGCTGTGCGAGGTCCTCGATGGAGTAGATATCGTGATGAGGTGGCGGCGAGATGAGCGAGATGCCGGGTACGGAGTGACGGGTCTTGGCAATAATCTCATTGACCTTAAATCCGGGGAGCTGACCTCCCTCTCCAGGCTTAGCGCCCTGGGCTACCTTGATCTGTATCTCCTCTGCGTGGACGAGATACTCGGTGGTGACGCCGAAACGTCCCGATGCGACCTGCTTGGTCTTGGAGCTGAGCGAAACGCCGTCCACATCTTCGTAGAATCGGTCGGAGTCCTCACCTCCCTCACCCGTATTGCTACGTGTACCGAGGCGGTTCATCGCCAGTGCAATGGCTTCGTGGGCCTCCTTGCTCAGGGCGCCGAAGCTCATGGCGGCACTTACGAAGTGCTTGACGATACTCTCTACGGGCTCTACCTCGCTGATATCAATCGGCTTCTTGGCTCGCTTGAAGTCAAAGAAGTCACGGATAAATATCGGCTTGGCCTTTTCGTCGACGATGTGGGTAAATTCCTTATATTTCTTGTAGTCACCGAGGCGTGTGGCGAGCTGCAGCGTAGCGATAGCCTCCGGCGTCCAAGCGTGTCGGATGCCGTCCTTACGATAGCAGAAGCGGCCTTCGCTTGTAATCAGTTTCAGTTCGTCAGGACGCGCTTGCTGATAAGCTCTGTCGTGGAATGCGATAGCGTCCTTGGCAATCTGCTTGAGGCCGATGCCGCCTATGGTCGATATCTCGGTGCCAAAGTACTTGCGGAGCAGCTCCTCGCCCAATCCGATGCTCTCAAAGAGCTTTGCACCGCGGTATGAGCGTATCGTGGAGATACCCATCTTGGACATAATCTTATAGAAGCCCTTGCAGGTAGCCTTGATGAAATTCTTCTCAGCCGTGGCGTAGTCTTCCTGGATGCGCTTGTGCTTGACGAGGTCGTCGATGATTGCAAACACCATGTAGGGGTTGATGGCGCTGGCGCCGTATCCGAGAAGGAGGGCAGCGTGCATCGTCTCCTTGATCTCACCGCTCTCAACGATGAGCGCAGTCTGTACGCGCTTGCCGGCGGCTATCAGATAGTGGTGCACGGCGCTGACGGCGAGGAGGGAAGGTATGGCAGCGTGAGTCTCGTCTACGAAGCGGTCACTCAGGATGATGTAGTTGATACCCTGCTCTACGCTCTCCTCAGCCTTGCGGCAGAGATCTTCGAGTGCGGTTCTGAGGCCTTCCTCGCCCTTGCTTACTTCAAATACAATGGGGAGACGTAAGGTCTTGAAGCCCTTGTAGCGGATGTTGCACAAGAGGTCGAGCTGGGTATTGTTGAGAATGGGGTAAGGCAGTCGGACCATCTTGCAATTGCCTTCGTCGGGCGTCAGGATATTGCTGCCCACTGCGCCGATATATTCGGTCAGTGACATCACCAGCTGCTCTCTGATAGGATCAATGGCGGGGTTGGTGACCTGAGCGAACTGCTGGCGGAAGTAGTCAAAGAGACTCTGTGGCCGATCACTAATGACAGCGAGGGGCGTATCGTAGCCCATGGAGGCCGTAGGCTCCTTGCCGTCGATACACATCGGCACGATGGTGCGTGTGATAGCCTCCTTGTCAAAGCCAAATCCGAGCAGCTTGCGGTCATAGTTGTCTACGGCATTGTCTATCTTGCGTCCGCTCTTGAGACGCTCGAGCTGTATACGATTTTCGTTGAGCCATTTGCCGTATGGATGCATACTTGCGAGGCTGGCCTTCAGTTCCTTGTCGTAGTAAATCTTACCCTCTTGGGTGTCGACCATAAAGATTTTGCCTGGTTGCAGGCGTCCCTTCTCGACGACCTTGGAGGAGTCAAAGTCGAGCACACCTACTTCGCTCGCCACGACAATCAGTCCATCGCTGGTGATGGTATATCGTGCCGGTCTCAGTCCGTTGCGGTCGAGCATGCCGCCGCAGTATCTGCCATCGCTGAAGATGAGGGCTGCAGGTCCGTCCCAGGGTTCCATCAGGATGGAGTAGTACTCGTAGAAGTCCTTCAGCTCCTGACTGATCGGGTTGCGGTCGTTGAAACTCTCGGGGATGAGGATAGCCATTGCCTGCGGGAGGCTCAAGCCGCTCATGACGAGAAACTCAAGTACGTTGTCCAGTGAGGCGGAGTCGCTCATGCCGGGCTGCACGATGGGGCTGATATCCTTGACATCGCCGAGCTCGGGAGAGGAAAGCACGCTCTCGCGTGCCTGCATCCAGCTGCGGTTGCCGCGGATCGTATTGATTTCGCCGTTGTGAGCCAGCATGCGGAAGGGCTGAGCCAGGCTCCAGCGCGGGAAAGTATTGGTGGAGAAGCGGGAGTGCACCAGTGCAAGTCCCGTCGTGAAGTAGGGACTCTGCAAATCCTTGAAGTACTGACGGAGCTGCATGCTGGAGAGCATACCCTTGTATATAAGCACCTTGCAACTGAGTGAGACAATGTAGAAGTCGGGGTCGCTCACTCTACGCTCTATCTTCTTGCGCAGCAGATAGAGTTTGCGCTCGAGAGCATCGGGGCTCATCAGCGCTGTGGGGGCTAGAAATATCTGTGTGATATCGGGCTCGCTCTGCAGGGCTGCTTCTCCTAGGCAGCTACTGTCGACCGGTACTTGCCGGAGGTGGAGTATTGACAAGCCCATGCCGTCTGCCTCCTCCGTAATCACGGCATAGATATCCTCTTTGCGCTTCGGATCCTTCGGAGCAAAGATCAAGCCGGTACCATATCGGCCCTTCTCAGGTACAGGTATACCCTGAAGCAGTGTAAACTCATGGGGTATCTGTACGAGGATGCCGGCACCGTCGCCGGTCTTCTTGTCCGCGCCCTCGGCGCCGCGGTGACGCATGTTTTCCAACACAGTCAGCGCCTGCTCCACCAGTTGGTGGCTCTTGCTGCCGTGAAGATGTGCCACCATACCGATACCACAGGCGTCGTGTTCGCGCTCTGCGTCGTACAGTCCGTCATGTAGCATGTCTAAGTTGGTCTTCATAATCGTGAGTATTGCGATAAGTTATTTTCAAGTTCTGCCTTGGACCGACAAAATTACGAAAAAACATTACTTTTGTCAAATATTTATGCCTTAAAGTGTCAATTTCGACAAAACATTCGCTTTCATTTTGCCAAAATGTAAGACCCATGTTACATTAATTCCTTTTTAAAACAGTACACCTCCGGCCATATATGCCCTCGCCTCAGGTCCTGTCAGTCGATGCCGGCGCTCTGTCCCGCATCCGTCGTCTCCCACTCGTCATCAGCCGCAGCCGACAGGGCCAAGTCCGGCATAAATTGATCAGCCTCGCTCGCTGCGATTACGACATGCCTTCGTATTGATAACAAGGTCGGATGTAGTGTAAGCTAGGTCCGATGTAGTGTAAGCTGGAAGGTAAGTTGCTACCGATGAAATCCAGATAGTTACGCTAGTATCGGATTATAGCGCAACAATGTGGCTTTCATGCATTTATCTATCCCAAGTCCCCTCTTGTGCCCAAGGTTTTGGCGGACCCGGATCCGGCCTCGACCCTATCCGGTGAGGCCGCGCACAGGACGCCTCTCTTTTATCCTTGCTCCTGCGACGCCTATTTTCTCATCAGTTCCGCTTATCTTCTTGTTCTTCCCGCTTCCCGTATCGTCAGTCAGAGACCAGGAGTCTTTCGTCTCCGACAGGCTACAGCTGAAACCTTGCCTTTACATTATTAATATACAGTTTCGCAACCGCGTAAACGGTCTGGACAGCCTAGAGCGGGGCCAGGGTGTAGCAAAGAGGCTTTTGCCGCCAAATTTGTCAGATTTTTTATCACTTATACACAGATTTGTCAATTTTTCTTACCTTTGTGTTGGTAAAAATGCCTTTTCCGCAAAACATGAATCAACACTAATATTCAGCCACATATGCATCATTTTACTCTTCGACCGTTTATCGTTGCAATCAGTCTCATCCTACTGCTGCTTCCCCAGTCCGCGAGCAGCATCACGCCCATCAAGCGCGAGATGCGCGGCGTCTGGATATCGACAGTATGGTGTCTCGACTGGCCTACCACAGATACCGGCGCCGCCTTACTGGGCACATCAAGCTCCGTAGTCAAACGCCAGAAGGATCAGCTCAGCAAGATATTTGACCGCATGCAAGCTGACGGTTTCAATGCCATGTTCTTTCAAGTGCGTCCCATGGCCGATGCGCTCTACAAGTCATCTTGGGAGCCCGTCTCGTACTATCTCACCGGCAAACGCGGCTCCTCCCTGCCCTGGGACCCCCTCGAGTACGCCGTAAGCGAGGCCCACAAGCGCGGCATCGAGCTCCACGCGTGGATCAATCCCCTCCGATACTCAAGCAGCGCCACCTCGACCTACTCGACAGCCTGGGACAAGGAGGTCGTATCCCGCGGCTGGATACTCAAGACCGACAAGGGCCAGATATTCAACCCCGGCATAGCCGAAGTGAGAGACTACCTCGTCGGCGTATGCCGTGAGATTATCTCCAACTACGATGTCGATGGACTTGTATTTGATGATTACTTCTACACCAACCCGACCCCCGAAGACGCCACGGCGGGCGACTACGACTTATGGAAGTCTAGCGGCACCAGCCTCAGTCTTCCGGCTTGGAGGCGCAACAATGTCAACACCTTCATCCAGCAAGTTTACGACATGATACAGGATACCAAGCCCTACGTCCGATTTGGTGTAAGCCCGGCGGGCGTCGCCAAGGGCGGAGCCAAGGACGCAGGCGTCTCAGCCTACTCTGCGACCAACGCCAGCGACTGGCAATACTCCCAGATCTACTCCGATCCGCTCGCATGGCTCAAGGCAGGCTCACTGGACTACATCTCTCCGCAACTCTACTGGCCTACGACCCACAAGACCAATCCCTTTGGCCCGCTTACCCTATGGTGGAGCCGCACGGCGGCCTTCTTCAACCGCCACCACTTTGCCAGTCACAGCATTAGCGACCTTGCTGGCTCCAGTACGACGGAGGATTTTAAGGAGATAGCCAAGCAGGTCGTCTACTCCCGCAACTATACCCGCAACAAAGCCCCCGGCTGCGTCATGTTTCGCGAGGCCTTCATCTCAGGTCCCAAGGCCACAGGACTGGGCGACTATCTCAAGTCACATCTGTTTGGTTCTAGCGCGCTGCTGCCTGATATGACCTGGAAGGAGCACGATGATCTCGGCACCGTAACCGGCATTACCAAGAGCGGCACCAAACTCTCTTGGGACGCCAGCTCGGACAACACCTTACGGTATACCGTCTACGCAATCCCAGAAGACGAGACGTACGAGGATGCATTTCGCACTGACGGCGACGGCATCAGCACCGCTTATCTCGCGGGCATATCCTATACCAACAGCTTCACCCTGCCGAGCGACAAGGCCTCGGGCTACGGCTACGCCGTCTGTATCCTCGACCGCTACGGCCGGGAATATGCGCCTCAGACCATGGGCATCAACGGCGTCAACTCGATTGCTGCTGTCAAGTACAGCTTTACCATGCAGGGCGGACGGCATCTCCACTTCAATGCGCCGACCCGCACTGTCAGTCTCTACTCCACGAGCGGTCAGCTCCTGCGCCGCTATGACGGCATGGCCGACATCGACGTGCTCGCGCCGCGCGGCATCTATCTGCTCAGAGCTCAGTCTGAACAGGGTGAGATCATCTCAGCTAAAATCGTTATCTATTAAAATATGAATAAGACACTCTCTCTGGCCATCTGCCTCCTCTCTGCCGCAAGTGCGACCGCACAAGTCGTAAGCGTAGACTCCACGCGGGAGATTGCGCTTTCGCATCCCATACAAAAGATTTCCCTTGCCCCGACAGGCGATTTTCTCCTGCTCAGTGACTATGACAACAAGGGCTTGTCCCTGCTCTCGCTTTCCGACATGCGGGAGGAGGTCATCACAGATGCCGCCGGCGCCGGATGGGGTACCACCGTCGAACCCAACGGCGACATTCTCTATCGTACAGTATCCTATACGCCTACCCGTCAGGTCGGACTCAGCCGCTACAGTATCAAGAGCAAAACCTCACAAGTCGTCGTCGCGGAACAGCGGCAAGCCGTCCAGCCCGCCCAGGCCGAGACTGGTGACAAAGTCGTGACCAATCAGGATTTCCAGCTCGAGCTCACCCGCAACGGCAAGACCACGCTGCTCTCCCCGTTCGGCACAGCGCAGCGCTACATCTGGCCCTCTATCTCGCCGGATGGCCGTCATCTGCTCTTCTTTGTTTCGGGCGACCAAACTTACATCAGCGATATCAATGGGCAAAATCCCAAGCCGATGGGCATACTCCGCGCCGCCAAGTGGCTCAATGACACTATCATCGTAGGACAACGCGACGAGGACGACGGCGAGCAGACCACCGCCTCACGCATCATCGTGCGCAACACGCTGGACGGCACCGAGCAGCAACTCAGCGCCGACGACCAGATCGCCATGTTCCCCTCTGTCACGAGCAAGGGGGACCGTATTCTCTACTCCACGCCCGAAGGACGCGCTTTCCTGCTCTATGTCCATACTAAGTAATCTGTTGTACATCCTATGAAGCATCCCATCATCTCTATAAGGCACCTCACTGCCACAGTCAAGCATTTCGCAGCGACAGCACTGCTCCTGACAACCGTCGCCATCGGGGCCTCGGCCCAGAAGAGCGCATCCCAAATCCGTATTTATCTCAATCCGGGCCACGGCAGCTGGGGCCCCAATGACCGTCCCGCCGCCACCATTCCCTACCCTATGCTGGCAGAGACCGGACGGCCCGACACATGCGGATTTTATGAGTCCAACACCAATCTGTGGAAGATCCTGAAGCTCGGAAGCAAGCTCGTAGAAAACGGATTCAAGGCCTCCAATGTCGTATATTCCCGCGTGGCCAACGGACCTTACCCCTACGTCGCCGGAGCCAGCAACCAGTACAAGTACAACCGCAATCTCTCCGAGATATGTGAGGAGGTGGAGGTCGGCAACTTCGACATGTTCCTCTCCGTTCACTCCAACGCAGCCACAGACGGCGCCATCGCCAACTACGCCCTCTTCCTCTACCGCGGACACGACGACGGCAGTGGTACAGCCGACGGCGCCAAGCGGATGTGTCAGACCGTGTGGCCCTACATCCAGACCAACGGCATAGACTATTACACCAGCTACGGGCCAAGCCGCCCCAACATCAGAGGAGATATTGACTTTTATCATTCTAGCTCCACTGCAACACGCAGCAATGGCAAGAAGTACACCGGCTACCTCGGAGTGCTCAAGCACGGAGTACCGGGTTTCCTCTCCGAAGGCTACTTCCACACTTATCAGCCGGCTCGCCATCGCGCTCTCAACAAGGACTATTGCGGCCAGGAGGGTATCCGCTATCTCAGGGGCATACTGGACTACTTCAACCTCCCGGCTGAAAAGGTCGGTTACCTGATGGGCACCGTCAAGGACGCTATCCACACCATCACCCACGACCTCTATAAGTACAAGAGCGGCACCGACGACCAGTGGTTCCCCATCAATGGTGCCCGAGTCCGACTGCTGCGCGACGGCGTCGTAGTCGATGAGTATCATACCGACCAAAACTTCAACGGCGTCTTTGTCTTCTCCGACTTGACGCCCGGCCAATATACGCTGGAGTGCACCGCCGACAACTACAATCCCCTCTCGGCGACCTACAAGAAGGCGCTGACCGTCACCGCCAACGCTACGACGTACACCAAGCTACTCCTCTCTCCCAAAGACGGCTACGTACCTAGCACCACCCCCAGCAGTGCGGTGACAGAGCACGTCCAGTACGCTTACAATCTCGCTCAGACCGTCGGCACAAGCCAGGCAGACTTCACCTTCTCAGCTACCGGTGACGCGCCAAGCGGCACTATTACGCTCACCGACACGACGACGAAGAAGCAGTACGCCTTTCCTGTCTCCCAAGTCGACAAGGGAGACAACCAACTCAGCATCCCGACCTCACAACTGCCAGACGGCGTCTACTCTTGGAGCGTCTCTGTCAACAATGAGGCGGTCACTTCGCCCTCCGCATTCTTTACTTTCAAGAATACTACAGGCGCTACCGGTCTAGTGGCCAATACGCAGCCTTCCAGCAAGAACTTCGGCTATCTGTACATTGCTGACGGATATACTGCAAAGGGAGTATACCAGCTCAGCCCGGCGCTGGAGACGCTCAACTCCGCCCCGCTCTTCAACAGCACCTTTGAGGACGACACTTATTCCCCAGGACGTCTCTCCATCAACCCCAACAACGGATACGTATTCCTCGGCGACCGCAGCGTAAACCATAGTGGTATCTTCAGTTTCTCGCCCTATCAGGCCACTCCCATACTCAATATCTTCACAACTGGAACCCGCAACAGCAACGGCGTCATCAAGACCAACAATAACATCACAGGCACCTGCACCACCGGACTTGCCTTTACCGGAAGCGGAAGCAACACACGGCTCTACGCCTTTGAGATAGGTTATCCCGAGACCGACGATGCCACCTTGTGCCGCTATGATGTCGCCAAGTCCTACACTTGGCGCAAGCCTATCTCGGCGACTTACTCCGATGTCTCGGGCTTGCTGCTCAACCGCAACGTCAATATCGTAGGAGGTCCCGACGGCGTATGGCTGGCCCAGACCCGCAACAGCGGAAACAATACTTCCTCCGTACCAGCTCTCATCTACATGAGCGAAGACGGCAAAGTCAAGTTCAACAGCGGCACCGACCTGCCCTCGCTCACGGGCTGCAACGGCGGAGGCCTCGCCATCGACTCCACCCGCGGCATACTGGCCATCAGCAATGCCGACGGCGATATCGAACTGTACAATCTCGCGTGGTCAGCATCAGGTGTGCCTCAGCTCACCTACAAGACCAAGATCGTCTCCAACGGTGGTGTGATCAACCAGATGGCCTTTGACTACGCCGGCAATCTCTACGTCGCCGCCCGCTACAGCATCAAAGGCTATACGATCCCGGGCAGCAGTTCTGTAGTCACCACGCCGGCGTCGGCACTCGTCACCATCGGCAATCCTACCGGCATTCGCGAGCTGCATGGACAGAGCAAGACTGATGCTGATGCCATCTACGACCTGCAGGGTCGCAAGTTGTCTCAGCCCCGTCAGGGCATCAACATCATCAACGGCAAGAAGGTCTACATCAGCCACTAACCGCCAGTTCCACGTCTGACAAATCATGAAGCCCATCTTATCCCTCGCCCTCCTTGTCCTATTGCTGGGCGCCGTGGCTCCATCTACCTACGCCCGCACTTGGCAAGTGAAGTCTCCCGACGGACGCACAACCGTCAGCATCGAGTCTACCGCCGAAGGGACGGCCTATAGCGTCAGTCGCGACGGCATCCGCCTCTTGCAGCCTTCGCGTCTCTCTCTGACACTTGCCGACGGCCGTCAGTTGGGGTCCGGTCTAGTCCTCGGCCAAGTGGCGACGATGCGCGACAAGCGGACGACACCTATCTACCAGCGCGCAGGCATCGATGAGCAGTACCGGCTCATCCGTCTCACGGGCAAAGGTTGCGCCATAGAGTGGCGCGTCTACAATGGCGGCGTCGCCTATCGGTTTGTCACCTCCGCCTCCGACAGCCTCACCGTCCGCAACGAGCTCACCGAGTATCGGTTTGCCGGTCGTCCGCAGCTCACCTACCTGCCCCTTGACAACATGTTCACTGACTTCCAGAACTTCTACCGCACCGCCCTTCTCGACACAATCAGCCATCCTCAGCTCATGGCATCGCAAGTCCTCCTCCAGTGGGACAAAGGGCCCCGTGCGCTGCTGACAGACTACGACGTAGATGACTACCCTATCCTATTTCTGAAGGCTAAAGACGGCATCCTGCAAGGCCAATATCCCCGTTATCCTGACCGGGAGCAGGTCCACGGCAAGATGAAGAGCCGCCTGCGTGTCGTCTCCACGCGAGACTACATTGCCCGCATCGCAGGCCAACGCACGCTGCCCTGGCGCGTGATGCTTCTGGCCGACTCCGACGCCCAGCTCGCCGGCAGCGACGTGGTCTACAGTCTGGCACCGGCACCGCAGGGAGACTTCTCCTGGGTCAAGCCGGGCAAGGCCACATGGGAGTGGTGGAATGCGTACGGACTGGAAGGCACCTCCTTCCTGCCGGGCGTCAATGACTCCACCTACTTCGCCTACATCGACTTCGCTGCCCGCCACGGTTTGCCCTATATCCTGATCGACGCCGGATGGACCAAGCTGCAGGATCCTCTCGACCTGCTCCAGACGACAGCAGATATCCATCTGCCGCAGCTCGCCGCCTACGCGCGCCAGCGAGGTGTGGGCATCGTGCTCTGGGCCGACTACTTCCCCTTCTCACGTCAGATGGAGGAAGTCGTCAGGCGGTACACCGAGATGGGAATAGTCGGATTTAAGATAGACCACATCAATCGTGCCGACCAGAAGGTCGTACGCTTCTGCCGTCAGGCCGCCGAGATGTGCGCTCGGTATCATGCCTTCATTGACTTCCACGGCGTCTTCCCACCGACAGGGCTTCAGGTGACTATGCCCAATGTGCTCAACTATGAAGCCGTAATGGGGCTTGAGGTCACCAAGTTTCGCGAAGGCTATGACCTGGTCGCCCACGAGTGCTACGTCCCCTTCATCCGCCAAGTAGCAGGTCCCATCGACTATACCCAGGGCGCCATGCGCAACGTCACCCAGTCCCAGTTTCACAAGGACAACACCCATCCTATGAGTCAGGGCACGCGCTGCCGTCAGCTCGCGGAGTACGTTGTCTTCCTCTCGCCCTTCAATATGCTCTGCGACGCTCCACCCCAGTATGAGCGCAATCCAGAGAGTCTCGCCTTCATCTCCGAGGTACCTGTCACATGGGATGACACGCGCGTGCTCCAAGGGGAAGCCGGCAAATATATCGTCGTAGCCCGTCGCAAGGGAAGCCGATGGTATATCGGAGGACTCACCGACTGGCAGCCACGAACCCTCTCCCTCAACCTCTCCTTCGCCTCCGCCAAGCATATGCGTCTATACGAGGACGGCCCGGACGCCGCGTCCGATGCCACTAGTCTAAAGGTAAGCGAGATAGCACCTGCCCAGCAGTTAAACGTAAAGGCAGCTCCGGGCGGAGGCTTCGTCCTCGTCATCGAAACCGAGGCACGCTGACGCTACACGTGCCAAGCGCGTCATCGCATCCCCAAGCTCTCCGGTAGCAAAGCCGGACATAAAATATTACAAGGTCGGACTTGACAGCAACCAAGTCCGACCTTATTCGCTCTGGAAGGCGCCTGCCACTTACGCCTACTGCTTGCCGTCTTCCGACTTCCCATCGCCCCGACAGCCTTAGTTCCGCGGTTACCACAGGAAGCCTGGATCTGTAAGAAAAAAGCTGAGAGCAAAGCCTTCCTCGCCGTTCGCTCATGCTCACTGGTCGCTCACAGTTGCTCCCATCGCCGGGCAGCAGGCATACGTCCGCCATGAACACACCCGGAGCGGCACGTCGGTCGAGCGGGACATACCATGCCGCATCACACTCCACTCTGCTCGATGCTCCTCCCAGCGTCCTTCCGCCTCTCTCCTTCACGAGTCCGACACCTCCCCTTGCAGCCCGACCTCCCTACCTAGCCGTTCTGCTTCCCACGGAAGTTTGCCGCACTTCACCGGAAGCCTTTCCGCGAAAGTTTGGGCTAGATGCACGGGCTTCTGATTCATCAAGGAGATAAAGGAACAGTATTTTTTTATTATAAAAGATTGGAGAGAGATTCCCCGATTGCCTTTGTAGACGAAAAGGTAAGAATACGCGCAAACAGCCTTTGTAACTCACTGAAATCCAATGAATTGTAAATAAGATTTGGCATTCTCGTAACTAACTGGCTATCAGGCGATAACAACTCGCCTTCCAGTTTAAAATAAGTCCGACTTAGTTTAAACTACATCCGACCTTGTTGCGCGAACAAGGCGACTTGTTCTCTCTACATCGCACCTATTTGAGGCGATATCTCGTTTTTATTATATAAAAAATGATGAGTTATTGCCCGCCTGGGAAGTCCTTGGCGAAAAAAGGCACATACGGAGGACACCGTCCCATGTATAGGATTTTCCAGAAAAGGCGGTCAAGGAAATCGCACAACGGACGATGACCAGACGGCGCGACAAAGTCCATGAGACTGGATGAAAATGGGCTAGCCGCATATTGGCTGCTATTCTGGGAGCATAACGATAGCACATCGCCCCTTCCAGTATCATCACCGTACCCTACATGCCCCGTCAGAGGCTTCCCATACAAGGAGAAAGCACTTCTGAGCATGTCTAAGAGGCGCCACAGGAGCTAAGAGACCAACTTTTCCGAATGACCAAACGATACGCACGCTCCTCGCAAGGCCTCCTGATCCGCGAGCCTGCTTACCGCCCTTACACAAGGCCATAAAAAACAAGCGTCCGTCCCTTCAATCGAAGAGGCGGACGCCTTTTGTCAGCTTGATCAGGCGGAGCAATTACTTGCGGAGGCCCAACTTGTTGATAAGCGCACGGTAACGGTTGATGTCCTTACGCTTAAGATAGTTGAGCAGGGCGCGGCGCTTGCCGACCAGCTTTGTCAAGGCCCGTTCGGTACTATTATCTTTACGGTTGGCCTTCATGTGCTCCGTCAAATGGGAAATACGGTAGGAGAACAAAGCCACCTGGCTCTCTACAGAACCGGTGTCAGAATTGGACTTTCCGTAGTTTCCAAAGATTTCCTTCTTCTTTTCAGGATCTAAGTACATATTGAATTGATTAAAAGTGATACTTGGCTCGCCCGGAGGGGTAAGCGGGTGCAAAATTACTACCTTTATCGCTATCGGCCAAGCTTTTGCAAGAAAACTTTGCCTTCCAGTCATTTTTTATTACTCTCACGTCCACCGGACATTCTCCACTGCATCCCTACCATCAGGCGCAGCCATCGCCCGTCCACACTTACCCGATATACGGTGGCTGGAAGGCCAAGCGAAGCGGGATGTCGTACAGGCGAAGGCGGATGTAATCTGTGCAAATTCAAGGGCAGCGCGGGGTGCGGCCAATGCGGCTCGGGATTGGGGCGAAGCGGATTGAAGTTATTCGGATGCAAACGGAGATTGTCCTGTCGCAGATGGAGCAAAATGCGACCCAGTACGTACGCCGCGCTTGGCTATACGCATGATGTCCTGGTGCGAAATCGCTAGAGCGTCAAGGCGCGGAGCAAAGACGCCAAAAGCAAGGCAGACATGCCAAACAGGCGACTTTTCCGACTCACTTACCCGCCAGAGTCCGCCTTTTTGCCGCCGAAAGATAAAGTATTGGCATTCGGCCAACCGATTTCGCCAATTCCTTTGTATCTTTGCAGTCCGAAAAAGTTAAGGACTAGATATTTAGACTCAGATGCAGGACATACGAAACATCGCTATCATCGCACACGTCGACCACGGCAAGACTACGCTCGTCGACAAGATGCTGCTCGCCGGTCACCTCTTCCGCGACAATCAGAAGACGGGCGACCTCATACTGGACAACAATGATCTGGAACGCGAGCGCGGAATCACCATTCTCTCCAAGAATGTGTCTATCACGTACAAAAACGTAAAAATAAACATCATTGACACTCCGGGACACAGTGATTTTGGCGGTGAAGTCGAACGCGTACTCAACATGGCCGACGGCTGCCTGCTGCTGGTCGACGCCTTCGAAGGCCCCATGCCCCAGACGCGCTTCGTACTTGAGAAGGCGCTCAAGATAGGACTCAAGCCTATCGTAGTCATCAACAAGGTAGACAAGCCCAACTGCCGTCCTGACGAGGTAGTCGACATGGTATTTGACCTCATGTGCAACCTCAATGCCACCGACGACCAGCTTGACTTTCCCGTAGTCTTTGGCTCTGCCAAAAATGGCTGGATGTCTGAAGACTGGCGCAAGCCTACCCATGACATCACTTACCTCCTCGACAAAATCATCGAGGTCATCCCCGCGCCAAAGCGCCTCGAGGGCACACCACAAATGCTCATCACCAGTCTGGACTACTCCAACTATACAGGCCGTATCGCCGTGGGACGCGTACATCGCGGCACGCTCTCCGAAGGTCAGAACGTGACCATCGCGCACCGCGACGGCACAATGGAAAAGACCAAGATCAAAGAGATCCACACCTTTGAAGGCATGGGACACCGCCGCACCGACAAGATGGAGAGCGGAGATATCTGCGCCGTCGTCGGACTGGAAAACTTTGAAATCGGAGATACCATCTGCGACTACGACAATCCCGACCCGCTGCCTCCTATTAAGATTGATGAGCCAACGATGTCGATGCTCTTTACCATCAACAATTCGCCTTTCTTCGGCAAGGAGGGCAAATATTGCACGAGCCGCCAGATAGACGAGCGCCTGCAGCGCGAGCTCAAGAAGAACTTGGCCCTGCGTGTCACCAAGGGCGAGGGATTTGACAGCTGGATTGTCTCCGGTAGAGGCGTACTTCATCTCTCCGTACTCATAGAGACGATGCGCCGCGAGGGATATGAGTTGCAGATAGGTCAGCCCCAGGTCATCTACAAAGAGATAGACGGCAAACAGTGTGAGCCTATCGAGGAACTGACCATCAATACGCCAGAAGAGTTCTCCAGCAAGCTCATCGACATGGTGACCCGGCGCAAAGGAGAAATGACCGCGATGCAAAATCAGGGCGACCGTATCAATATCACATTTGACATACCTTCGCGCGGCATCATAGGTTTGCGTACCAATGTCATGACCGCGTCGCAAGGCGAAGCCATCATGGCCCACCGATACAAGGAGTACCAGCCCTACAAGGGCGACATAGACAGACGTCAGAGCGGATCTATGATTGCGCTGGAGGATGGTACCGTCTACGCCTACGCACTGGATAAACTGCAAGACCGAGGCAGATTTTTCGTCTCGCCGCAGGATCAGGTATACGCCGGCCAGATCGTAGGCGAGCACGTGCACGAGAATGACTTGGTCGTCAATGTGACCAAGGCCAAGCAGCTTACCAACGTGAGAGCAAGCGGTACAGACGAAAAAGCTCACATCATTCCACCTACCATATTCTCTCTGGAGGAAGCGCTGGAGTGGATCAAGCAGGACGAGTACGTAGAAGTGACGCCCAAGAGCATACGTATGCGCAAGGTCATCCTCAATCATCTCGAACGCAAGCGCGCCGGACGTGACTAAACCGGCCTCAACCTATTGTGGGGAGCACTGCCAAGTCTCACAGACGGCAGTGCTCCCGCTTTTTTTGCATACCCATCCCCACCAAACGGCCTGTCCGCCGCACAGTCTCCCGCTTCGGCCTGACCAGATACTATCCACAACAGAGCCGACAAGACATCGGACTGACTCTATCAGTTCTACGCCTCACTAAGCCCTGCCTCCGCATCAGCCAGCAGCCATTCTGCACTTGCCCGCATCTCTTATCCCTTATATAGGCCTCATAGTCTCGCCTTCTTATCAGACCTAACGCTATCCAGCATTGCGAGCAGGCACACAAAAACTGCTGCAATCTCGTATAGCAGAGACTGCAGCAGGACAATTATTGATGTAATATGTATTGAAAAGCCTTATTCGGACTGCCGGACTTGGCACTCTCTACTCCGTGTGGGGCGAAGCCGTGACAGGGAGCCAGATGCGCATTGGCGGGTGGGCCACTATGCCTCGGGAGTCACGGGAATGACAAGCTTGTAGCCCTCTCCGTGTACGTTGAGGATTTCTACGTCCTCATCGCCCTTGAGGTATTTGCGTAGCTTGGTGATGTATACGTCCATACTGCGGGCATAAACGCGATTGTCGTCTTCCCAGATCTTATTGAGCGCGAGCTCGCGGGGCAGTACGTCATTGGCGTGCTGGTAGAGCATCGTCAGGAGTTCGCTCTCCTTGGTCGTGAGCTTCTTCTTCTCATCACCGCGGGCCAGAATCTGCTTGTTGCGGTCGAAGGTGAAGGAGCCGATGTGCAGGATGGTCTCCTCTATCTTCTTCTTGCCGTTGACGCGGTGCAGGATGGCGTCGATACGATATGTCAGCTCTTCCATGGAGAAGGGCTTGGTGATATAGTCGTCAGCGCCCAGCTTAAATCCGTCGATGACGTCTTCCTTGAGAGCCTTGGCGGTGAGGAAGATGACCGGCATCTCGGGGCTTACGGCCTTGATGTCTTTGCAGAGCGTGAAACCGTCCTTCTTGGGCATCATCACGTCGAGCACACAGATATCGTATTTGTTCTTGAGAAATTCTTTATAGCCCTCCTCTCCATCTTTGCAGAGGCGCGTATCATAGTCTTTAGCCTGGAGGTACTCACTCAGCAGCATGCCGAGATTTTCATCGTCTTCGCACAGTAAAATTTTCTTTTTGTCGTCCATTTTATTTGATCTTAAGGGGTTAATAAATGCTTTGTTTATTTTGGAATAAGGTTAATCAATCTCTTTGACCAAGGGCAATTCAATAATAAAGGTTGTGCCCTTGCCATACTCGCTCTCCGCGTGTATTTTGCCGCCGTGTTGTTCGACAATCTGCTTGACATAGGCGAGGCCAAGGCCAAAGCCCTTGACATCATGCCGGTTGCCGGTGTGTACGCGATAGAATTTTTCAAATATCTTTTTGAGGTTCTCGTGCTTAATACCGATACCGTTATCTGCGATAGCGATGAAGAGGTGGTCATGTTCGTTCCACGTAGACACCTTGAGGTGGAAGTCTACGTCCTCGCGCCGATACTTGAGCGCATTGTCCATGATATTGAAGAGCACATTGGTGATGTGCATCTTGTCGCCATGGATGATATCCTGCGTAGCCCGGATGTCGGTCTCGAGCGATCCGCCCTTGTCCTTGGCCTTCAGCAGGAAAGTATCTGCCGTGTCCTTGACTAGCTTGTTCATGGCGATATCCTTGGGCGAGAAGCGCAGCTTACGTCCTTCGTAGACGCTTGTCTGGAGCACCACATCTATGAGCATCTGCAGACGCTTCGTCTCGTCGGAGATGATTGTCGAGAGATGCTGTGTCATCTTGTCCGTCTTTTTGACTGCAGGATCGAGGAGCATCTGTACGGCAAGCGATATAGAGGCCACCGGAGTCTTGAGCTCGTGGGTCATATTGTTGATCAGGTCGTTTTTCATCTCGCTCAGTTTCTTCTGCCTCAGGAATATGATGAGCGTGACGATAAATGTGACGAGCAAAATCAGGATAAAGATGATTGAAGGTATGAGAAATTTGACAGCACTATAGAGATACTGCTCCATATCCGGGAAGTGGACAGTGATAATTCCCGTATTGGAGGGCTCATTGTTGGGCATGAGTACCTGCTTGAAGGAGTTTTCTTCGCCTTCGGAGCTATAGTCGGGGCAGCGGTATAGGAGCTTGCCCGTACGCGTCTTGACCGTGAAGTGATAAGGTAAGGTTATGCCGTTGTTTTGAAACTCAGCGCGCAGGTTCTGGTCCAGGAGCTTGAAGTTGATACTCTGAGACAAGGGCCGCGAACTGGCGGAGATGAGGATATCCACAGCGACTCTGTCAAGCAGGGAGCGCTGGTAGATGTATTGAGACTTGACCAACTCCTTCATCTTAGGCGACATCGAGGAGTAAGAAGTCATCATGTGTCGGCGCAGGTTAAAGCCGCGGGGCAACGATACTGGATGCGGCATTGGTCGGAGCTTGGGTGACATCGCCGCCGCGCCACCTTTGTCTGCCAGAGGGTAAGCTCCGGTGAAGAGGCCGATAGTATCTTGCTCCGAGGTGCTGTCGGCAGAGGAGAAGGCCTGAGGATTGTGCTCCTTCACGTACTTCTCGAGTCCCTCGACGGTCTGCTCCATCTCCATATTGCGGGCAACGAAGCTCAGGCTGCGGCTTACAGACTCAGCGAACTGGTCCTTACGCAACGAGAGTATCTGGTGCATATACTTAAATTGCATAAAGAGCAGCGCGGCAAAGCTTGTGCTCATTATAATCGAGATGATGAGTATCGTCCTCTTCTTCATGGCTCTGCAAAAGTAGATTTATTTTTACCTGAAGCCAAACTTGTCTCAATGAAACTTGCAAAGTGTTAAACTTTTTAACTGCATAGAAAAATTTAAGACCTTTTTTGCTCCTTAACATCCTTTTTTCAGTCGTCTCACCCTCTCTTCTCCCCGGCGGCACAAGGTGCAGGGACATCCCTCTTTCTAGGTATTTATGGGCAAAGTGCCTATTATTTTATTACGAGTCCGGCATGTTAACGACAAAATTTGATTACCTTTGCTCACCCTTTTGATATATTAATGATTGAAAAGAACATTATACTCTCCGCACCCCTAGCCGGAAGCTTCTCTGACCGGCTTGACCATTTGTACAGTCAAGTCAGAGAGTGGCTGACCGCCACCGACGGAGGTGCCGTCCGCTTACTCTACACTCGGGCTTACCTCAGCGACGTCATGGGACAGCTTCCCATGCTCCTGTCTCACCCCCTCTACCATCAGATACTCAGTCAGGGAGCCTTTAGCTACGTTGAGCAGCCCCCGCTGTGCGGCTGCAAGATAGCGCTCCTCCTCTCACTCGTCCCCGCCGAGGCCGTACAACCTCTGGAACCGACTTCGGACCAGCTAGACCACGACGGCAAGCGCGCCTTCAGGATAGGCGATGACTTGCTGCTCTTCCACTCTGTGCGGCTCAGCGACCGCGAAGCCGCAGGTCTCAGCGTCAAGGAGCAGACAGAGAGGTGCTTTGAGCATCATATCGACTGGCTCGCCTCCGAGGGCATGACGCTCCGCGACAACTGCCTGCGCACATGGCTCTACGTGAGAGACATCGACCACCATTACGCCGCCGTCGTACAGGGGCGCAACGAGATCTTCCGCCGCGAGGGGCTGACGCGCGACACCCACTTCATCGCCTCGACAGGTATCAGCGGCAACACCGTGTCTCCCGCCCCCATCGGCATAGACTTTCTCTCAGTCAAGTCTGCCAGCATCCGGACCAAGTTTCTCCAGGCCCCCGACTACCTCAATCCTACCTATCAGTACGGAGTCGCCTTCGAGCGGGGCACATCCGTTGACCTCCATGGTGTCAAGCGCCTCTTTATCTCCGGCACAGCCAGTATTGACAAAGAGGGCAAGTGCCTCTACATCGGTGATGTCCGCAAGCAAGCCGAGCGGCTCCTCACCAATATCGACCAGCTGCTCAAGGCCGACGGCTCAAGCCTCGACCGCCTCTCCTACCTCATCGTCTACTTGCGCGATCTCTCCGACTACAGCCTCATACAGCACTACCTCTCGGAGCGCTTCCCCCATCTGCCGATGCTCATCACGCTTGCGCCCGTCTGCCGGTCGCAGTGGCTCATCGAGTGTGAGGGCATGGCAATACAGTCTACACCCAATTATTAATTATATATTGTATTGTGTATGAATCGAAGCACACTTCTATCCATCATCATCGGCGCCATGTGCGCTATTCCCGCTCACGCGGAAAAGAAGGCCACCCCTGCGTGGCTTGACCCCAATGTCAATCGCATCAACGTGGAACCCTCGCGCGCCGACTTCTTCGGCTATGAGAGTCAGGCCAAGGCCGAACAGATGCAGAAGGAATCCTCCGCCCGCTTCCTCTCCCTCGAGGGCAACTGGAAGTTTAACTGGGTCAAGGACCACAATCTTGCACCTGCCAACTTCTGGCTGCCTAAGTACGACGACAGCAAGTGGGTCAACTTCCCCGTACCTGGTATCTTTGAGATCAATGGCTATGGCGATGCTATCTACAAGAATGTCGGCTATGCCTGGCACAATCAGTTTAAGAGCAATCCTCCTTACGTCGAGGAGCGCAACAATTACACCGGCTCCTACCGTAAGGAGATTACCGTGCCCGCCAGCTGGAAGGGAGACAACATCTATCTCCACGTAGGCAGCGCTACATCCAACTTGACCGTATGGGTCAACGGCAAATACGTAGGCTACAGCGAGGACAGCAAGGCCGCAGCCGAGTTTGACCTGACCAAGTACCTCGTACCCGGCAAGAAAAATCTCATCGCCATGCAGGTGATGCGCTGGTGCGACGGTTCGTATCTTGAGGATCAGGACTTCTGGCGCCTGACCGGCATCGCGCGCCAAGTATATCTCTTTGCCACACCCCAAAGTCACATCCAAGACCTCTATATCACGCCCGATCTGACCGACAACTACCGCGATGGTCAGCTCCGTGTACGTATCTCGACCCACAAGGCAGCAGGCAGTAGCGTACGTCTCAGCCTCGTCGACCCGCAAGGCAAGTCCGTCTACACAGAGGTGCTCAAGCTCTCCGCCAAGGGTGCCGCTGACAAGACCCTTAAGCTAGCTAATGTCCTCGCATGGTCCGCTGAAGAGCCCAACTTGTACACGCTCTATGTCTCCCTGCTCAATGGCAAGGGCGAACAGACCGAGGTCGTACCGCAACGAGTCGGCTTCCGCAAGGTCGAGATCAAGGGCGGTGCCCTCTACGTCAACGGCAAGGCCGTACTCATCAAGGGTGTCAATCGTCACGAGATGGACCCCGACGGCGGCTATGTCGTCTCTATGAAGCGCATGATCCAGGATATCAAGATCATGAAGGAGATGCACGTCAATGCCGTCCGCACCTGCCACTATCTGGACGACCCCCGCTGGTATGATCTCTGTGACCAATACGGACTCTATCTCGTCGCCGAAGCCAACCTCGAGAGCCACGGCATGGGATACAGTGACCAGACACTCGCCAAAAACCCCTCTTACGCCAAAGCCCACATGGAGCGCAATATACACAACGTGCAGATCAACAAAAATCACCCCTGCAACATCATCTGGAGCATGGGCAACGAAGCAGGTATGGGCCCCAACTTCGTAGCCGTCTACAAGTACATCAAAGCCTTTGACCCGTCTCGTCCAGTCATGTATGAGAGAGCCTGCTACTCTGACAATAAGTACCATCACTCCAATGACGGTACATTCAAGATCGAGTATTCCGACATCTTTGACCCCATGTATTACTCCTACAGCCACTGCAAGCAGTTTATCAAGGACAATTCGACCCACCCACTCATACAGTGTGAGTATGCACACGCCATGGGCAACAGCGAAGGCGGCTTCAAGGAGTACTGGGATATGATCCGCGCCAATCAGCCCCGCATGCAGGGAGGATTTATCTGGGACTTTGTTGATCAAGGCCTTGCTGACGTCAGCAAGGTGACGGGCAAGCCCATCTTCACCTACGGAGGCGATTACGGCCGCTACCCTGCCAGTGACAACAATTTCAACTGCAATGGTCTCCTGCGTCCCGACCGCGCGCTCAATCCCCATGCCTACGAGGTAGCGTATTACTACCAGGACATCTGGACCACGCCCGTGGATCTGCAGCGCGGCACCGTCAAGGTCTTCAGCGAGTACTTCTTCCGTCCCATTACGCTCCAGCTCACATGGGAGCTGCTTGCCGACGGACACAAAGTAGCCTCCGGCCAACTGGACGGCCTCAAGCTCGACGCCCATCAGACCAAGGAAGTCTCTCTCCCCGACTACAAGATACCCTCTGACGCCCAGGGCAAAGAGCTCTTGCTCAATATCCAATACCATCTCACCCAGGCCGAGCCGCTCTTGTCCAAGGGCTACGTGATTGCCCGCCAGCAGATGGAGGTCCAGCCCTACGCCTTCCAGACCGAGGCCCAGTTTGCCTCCGCAGCAGGCAGCGGCAAGGTCAGCTCCGATGAGCAGCTGGCCAGCGTCACCCTCTCAGCCGGCAAGACGGCTGTCACAGTCAACAAGTCCACCGGCTACATCGACTATATCGACATCGACGGCACCCCGATGCTTCAGGAGGGCTACTCTGTCAAGCCCAACTTCTGGCGCCCCACCACTGACAATGACTACGGAGCCAATCTGCAGCAGAAGTACGCCGTCTGGCAAAATCCAGAGCTCAAGCTCAAGGACTTCAAGATTGACTGCGCACAGACCGGCAAGGGTGTCATCACAGCCACCTACGACATGCCCGCCACAGGTTCCCGTCTGATTCTCACCTACACGCTGACCAGTCAGGGTAAGCTCCTCGTCCGTCAGCAACTCATCGCCGGCCAAGGCAAGGATGTGCCCAATCTGTTCCGCTTCGGCATGCAGCTTGTCATGCGCAAGCCTTTTGCCGAGCTCACTTACTACGGACGCGGCCCGATCGAAAACTACTGGGATCGCAAGGGCTGCACCTTCCTCGGCATCTATCATCAGAAGGTAGCCGACCAGTATTGGGGCTATGTACGCCCGCAGGAGAGCGGCAACAAGACCGACGTGCGCTGGTGGCAAGTCAAGGATACCGCGGGCCGCGGACTTCAGTTCTCCGGCTTCGGACCTCTCGAGTGCTCTACGCTCAATTACCTCCCGGAGGATCTCTGGAGCGGGCCCGATAAGTACAAGACCCAGCGTCACTCCGGCGACCTCACGCCTCGTGACTTCTCAGTCGTACATATCGACCTCCACCAGATGGGCGTAGGCTGCGTCAACAGCTGGGGCGCGCTGCCGATTTCCGATTACATGCTGCCGTATCAGAACTACGACCTCTCATTCGTCATCTCGCCGATGTAAATAGCGCACGACTAGTCATCGACTCCTAGCTGAGGAGGGTAAGAAGGGACACCTCCGGCCTATTGTGCCGTGAGCGACAGCCTGCTTACCCTCCTCTCTTGTATGCAGTCGTCTCGCTCGCCAGTCTATCCCCTCTGCCCCTCGCGCCCACAGACCTATCCGGAAGCGTCTCTGATGCACTTGTCCGAAAAGATGGTCGCTGCCGGACAGGGGTGCGGCTCCTCAACTTTCAGTCGAGTCTTGCTTCCTACAGGATGCAGTTTTTATATAATAAAATCGAGATCTTGTCCATTACAGGTGCCGACGTCGTGAGGACAAGTCGCCTTGTAAGCGCTACAAGGCCGGATGTAGTTTAAACTAGGTCCGATGTAGTTTAAACTAGAAGGCGAGTTGTTATCACTTGATAGCCAGTTAGTTGCAAGAGTATCAAAATCCTATTTGCAATTCGTTGGATTTCAATTAGTTACGAAGGCATTTTGGGACAATTTTCAGCTTTTTGTCTTCGAGGATAAAGCGGGACTCTCCTCACAATTTTTTATTATAAAACTATTTCCTCCCAGTAAATCTTTGATGACCACGGCTGTCCGCCTCTATAGGCTTGGTGATCACAGGCATACTACCGCCAAAGGCGCTAGCAAGGCTCTGGCCGCGCTGTCAGGAAGCGATGTCGGCGGAAATACTGCCGATAAAGCAGGATCAGCAGAGAGCATCATCGGCATACCGATTGTTTCCCTTTCATTCGGCTCGTTGCTCTAAGATGTCCGTTCAGGGCGAATATCTGCCAATCAGCCATGAGAGCAGTGGAGCGTAGTCTGCCGACATCTGATGGCCGGCGATGAAAGGCTTGCACACGCCGATTTTCAGCTAGCCTTGCAAGTCCTGTCGGAAGATTCACAGACCTACGTCATATTAGGCCGCCCCCGGTCACGATTGCATCCGATTTTGCCGCAAGGATCTCCAACTTTGTCAGTCAGACATGGAGGTTCCGCTTTCAGTTCTTTCCATCGATTGCATCCGATTTTGCCGCAAGGATCTCCAACTTTGTCAGTCAGACATGGAGGTTCCGCTTTCAGTTCTTTCCATCTGTAGTTACATCAACACGTCCCATGCAAAGACGAGGCGAGACTAAAGCGTCACCAGTTCTCCCGTACTTGCGGCAATATGCCCCTGCTTGTCCCGACAGCTTTCCACAGTCCGCTACACCACTTTTTCTACCCCTAAATACGATAAAAGAACAGGAATATTTTAGAAATAAGCGACTTGCGCATTTTTCACTAAAAGCGAGGTAATGACTTGGCAACGGTCATAAATTCTGCGATATGCAGTTCATTTCTGTCAAACAACTCTATGCAAAGGTAACATAATTTTCCGACAAACGAAGCACAATCAGTATTTTATTATTATTTTCCTTCTAATTTTCCTAATCGCATTACTATTGAGGTTTGGCTTCTGCCCATTTTCTCGGCTATATATTTTATACTTTTCCCCTCGTGATAAAGGGTAAGCAGGAACTTATCCGCACTGCGTGTCCACTTTTTGTTAGCGTTTGGATGCTTGGCATAACTTTCTTCCGTGACTTTCTCCGGATGCAAGAACTCGTCCACGAAAACAGAAGGGAAGCGTCTGTCATACAGTACATAGGTCTTGACTTTAGCTCTGGTAATGGCTACATAAAACAGCCTGCGTTCTTCACCGTATGGATATTGGTCACTTTTTGTCAGGACGTAATTAAGCACAGGGTCATCACTTACAAGTGAGGGAAACCCGTATGTATCCTTGTTGCATTGAAGAATAATCACATAGTCCGCTTCAAGTCCTTTGGATTTATGAACGGTCAGAAACTCTATTTTTCTATCTCCGATGATATAGAAAAAACGATTACCTTCCTTCACGGATTTATACATGAATGACAGGTAATAATCATCAAAGGAATATCTACCTAACAAGAATACGGATTTTTCCAATGGAATTGACGCAACCAATTGTCCGATAACATTGCAGTAATCACGTCTTTCATAATCGCAAAACTGTAATTCTGTTTTAACTTGTGGGTTAAAAGGATGGATGTCCTTTTTAATTTGGGCTTCGTTACGCTGGATGAATTGCGAGGACAGGCTGACTAAAGGCTCTCCAAAGCGATATGTTGTTTCAATCTTATTGACTTCCGTCTGACCGAAGTAATCTGAGAACTGATTGAAAAGTGCCATGTCGCTCCCCGAAAAACGATAGATGGACTGCCAGTCATCGCCCACACAATACAACCTTGCAGGCGGATTCCCCTCTCGCAATGCTTTCAAGAAGTTGTAACGGTCAACTGATATGTCTTGAAACTCATCCACAATGATATAATCAAACTTCACAGGATGGGAGGAACTACAAATGTCGGTAGCTTGCAGAATTGCATCCGTAAAATCTATTTGGTTGATGTTCGCCAATTCTTCAATATACCGTTTATAAACAGGTCGAAAGATGTTTTTGATAATGAATGTACTGCGTTCGTCTCCTGTGCTTTTAGTTTGCCTTAATACTTCATCTACAGATTTGCAGCTTGACTTTATCAATGTCACGAAAGTCACGACAAGGCGTATAAAAGCCTTTTCCTGCTTGCTATTCGGAGGAAGAACCATATCGTATAATTCTGCATCTGTTTTCTTTTGGATGGGAACATCAGCCTTTTCCAATAAGGTTTTCAACTTCTCTCGGATATCGGAATAATGGAAATCTGCACTTGAAGTTGTCAATAGTTCAGTACCAAATTTCTCATGTGCCGCTTTTTTCCATGTTATACCATCGTTATACTTCTGGTTTGCTTCTTCATAGGTAATGCCTTTGTCTTTGGCAAACCATATAGGAACAAGCCCATGCTCGTCCACTCCAAAATGCTCTAAATATATTCGCCTTGTTTCTCCACCTTGTTCAAAATAAATGGAAAAATCCGGTTTGTATTGAGAGTGCATCTCGTCTGCCAATGGATGTTCGTATGGTTCTTCATATCTGAATTTTACACTAAGAGAAGATAGCGCAAAACATATTTTCCGCTCTTGTTCACTCCGCACATAAACAGTTTTTCCGTCCATATCGGGGAACGGTGCTTTTAAACGCACATCTTTTTGCTCTGAAAGTTGTTGCCTACGCTCATTCTTCCGCTTTTCCCACTCCTTTTCGGGCGTTTGATAATCAATGAAGTATTCTATTACGCTTTTCTTGAAATTCTTATCATTCAATAATTCATGGTAGATTTTCACGAAGAGCGCGTCCGTATTTTCATATATTGATGGCTTTTGTCCTGTTGTCTGTCCGATAATGTCAATGGCAAGTTTGTGAAAAGTGTACCCTCTCAAACCAGCAATACCCATTCTTTCTGTTAATTCAGCGGCTGCCTTGTTTGTGTAGCTGATAAGGAGGATATTTTGAGGGTTGACTTTCTTTATTCCTGTTAAATATTTTACCTTTCCTACGATGGATGAAGTCTTTCCACTTCCAGCACTACTGACTACTAAACAATTATCTTCTTCTGAAACGATTGAACGTCTTTGTTGCTTGTCTAATGGATATTTTAGGCAATGGTCGAAAAACTCTTTATGCGTGTCAAGTAGAAATGTAATAATTCCCTCATTATGTTGTTTTACAAGTCTATTGATAGTCCCAAAGTCACTAATAAATTTGGATATGGTTTCAGATGGGGTGATATTAAAGGCTTCAAGTTTCTTAACAAGTGAATATGCTTTTTGAAAATGTGGCTTATAATGATTGACAAAATCTTTTTCTTGCGTTGTAGATATTATCTTCCTTGAAAAAGCACTATTAAGGTCGGACGGAATATCAATAAATGCTCCGTTGTTTAATGCCAACAATTTTTCTCTTGCTTGCTCATAATTGGATTTATTGCTATAAGAAGATATGTGGTTTAACTTTTCTGAAAGTTCCTTGGACTTGTTTTTTAGGCGTATTCGTATTGTAACTACTGCAATAACAGAAATAGCAACAAGAGAAGCCACAATTATAAGTAAGACCAACTGCATATCAGAGAATAAAGGCTATTTAAATTTTTCAATCCACCTATAATCATCCCCTTTGGTACTCCATTGGAATTTCCACATATCACCTGTTCTATCATTTATGAGATAGTATTGATACATGCTTGTCAATGGTTGAATAGAGAATATACATTTTTCGTTATCAGATACTAATTCGTCTTTGTTTATAGGTATGCAAAATAGATTATCTAAATCTTGTGTACTATATTGGACTTGCCATAGTCGTCCATTATACGAATCTAATAATATGAAGGTCCACATGTTTTGGGTGGCAAACATCTGAAATCTATTAGTCCAATTTGAAGTTGTTTCGGGATATGCAAGAGAGAAGATGTTGATTGGGGCAGCAAACATATAATCTTCACCTTTTACACTAAATTGAACTTGCCAATTTTTCCCTGTATATGTATCAAGCATTATGAAAGTCCACATGTTTTGTGTTTCATAAAGGCAAAACCTACTTTCCTTATCTCCAGATATTTCTCTTGCACTACAAATAATCCAAGACTGACCATCATCCTGTATTTGCTGCACTTCACCTGTCATCGTATTTAAACGAAGCTGGTTATGATAGTTTCGCGTACTATACATTTTATAAACTTGGGCATACGATACCAACGAAATAACCATCAATGTAAATAATGCAATAAGCTTCTTCATAATTTATTATATTATTGGCTATTAATTGATTTTATTTTTCAGGGAATAAACTTGACAATGCTCGTCTGATAGCTTGGCGAATATCATCAGCTTCTGTTTCTCCTTGTCCTTCTGCCGTACAAGAGCATATCATTTCATTGGTTTTTGCAGAACTAAACTGTATGGTTACTTCTATTGTATAGCCTAAACCTCTGTTACGCCTGCCACTCTCGCCATAATTGACGATTAAGGTTTCATTCGCTAATTCGGATTTGAGTTCAGGCAATATAATATATCCCTGTTTTATCAATATTCCTGCTATCACATCACTCGGATTAACACTTTTAGTAGTTGAAGAGCCATAGATACCATATTGCCCTCCATATGTACCTCCTGTGCTTGATGTCAATTCCTTTGTCGGAGAAATGTATGCGTATTTATACATTTCAATAGGAGCATTCCTTACTATCACAGGCGTTCGAAGTGGCGCACATCCATTTGTTAATAGAATGGTGCAAATAACTAATAGCCAATTTTTAATTGCGTTCATACACTACACATTTATCCTCCAGTTTCCACAAAGGATGGGTTAAATCACGAAGCGTGGAACTGTATGCCACACTCTACTTGAAGGTCGTAGGAAACCTTGGATACAGATGTAACAATAGCAGCCCACGCTATAGCGTGAGAACCACTATGCTATCCTTGTATCCAATTTGAAAATTTCCTACGTTTTCAAGTACAAGATAAGCATAACGCTTCTTCTTTTTCTTTTATGTCTCGGAAAGGGCTTCCCCAATCCAATTGCAAAAGTAGCTAAAATCCTTAATAAATTCCTTTCATTGAATGATTTTCTTTACTTTTTGAGTTGAATTTATGCGCGTGCATTATATTTTCAGCCCGTTGCCTTGCTTTGGAGAAGTAAGTCCCAAACCGTTTCTCCATTCATGCGCTTTCTGCCGGAACCATTGCACAAGCGGAATGTCGTTCACGCATATTTGGAAATGCCCTGTTCTGTTTTTGTCTTTTTCAAACGAGAAAGCCGCACCTTCTGCATGGAATTTACGGTTAAATTCGGGTGAATAAAAATCGCCCTTTAACTTCACCTTCTTCAACTTGCACAATTCTTGGATAATCTGTTCGGAGAAGTGCAGCGTATTACGGCAGAAGTCTATCAGTGGCAACAATTTATCCACATGAGGGAAGTATCGTTTTACCTTGTCTATATACTCACTGAATTTGTTGCATTGGGCTTGGTGTTCACGTTCCATCTGCTTGATATGTTGCTCTAACCTTGCATTTTGATTTTCAAGTTCCGTTATGCGTTGCTGAAACCCTTCTCTTTCCGCTTTCAATTTTCCACCGCCTAAAAGAGAACCGACCTTTGCCACGAGTGCGACTTTCGCCTCGGTCTTGGCAGCTTCCAATTTTTCCGACTTGATTTCTTGCTTCACCTCGTCAAGTTTCTGTTCCTCCTGTTGCCTTTCTGTCTTTAATTGCTGCACATTGGCTTCAAGTTCTCCCGTCTGCCGCTTCAAGTCACGGTAGTATTGGGCGGTTGTAGTATGCCGTGCCTCCGAACCGCGTATGCCACGCTGCAAGCCGTATTTCTCCATTGCCTCGGCGTAGCTGTCATGATAGGCTGATAGTTTCTCACGTGTCAGTACGTCATCGGCGCACAGACGAATGGCATCCGTTTTCTTACGGTAGGTGCGCTTGCCCTCCACCTGTTGCTTCTTTTTCGCTTTCCTGCGTTCGCCCGTTACTATCGGTACGACCGTAGCGTGGATATGTGGCGTATGCTCGTCCATGTGCAGGACAGCCGAAACGGTATTCTCCCGTCCGAACGTGCGGTGCAGCCATTGCAGGTTGTCGGCACACCATTCGTTCAGCCTGCCCTCGTCCTGCACTTTTATCATGTCCTCATGTGTGCCCGAAAGCACGATGCGGATTGCCCTCACTTGGTCAGGCGTTATCTTCCTCTTGATGCCTGCCGTGCGGATGCGGTGGTTGATTGCCTCGGTGCGGTTCGTCACGCCATCGGGGAAGTCCACCAGCTCACGGTTGAGGCAGGTGCGTGTAGGGTCGGCGTTCTTGGGGATTGTCTTGCGTTCGATGTGGTCGGATGCGCCCATGTCCGCCGAGCCTTTCGCCTTATTGAATTGGATGCTTATGTATCCCATGTTCGTCTTTTGTTTTTATAGGTTCTACAAACTTGTTTGTTCATTCCCGTCCGTTGCAGTCGTGCCGCATGGTGCAGACGGGGTGTCCGGAGGGGTGGAACCCCTTTGGCTCATTGGGGTGTTTTTAGCATTAGCGCAGCGGTGCGTGAAGAAAACGCCCTAATGAGCTATGGCTTTTCCGCTTTGAAAATCCGCTGCGCTGTCGGTGGTCGCCGGATGCCTTTCTTCTTTCGCCAGCTTGGGGTGATACGCCATGCCGCCCTGTCGATATGTCGCCATGTTTTCGTACCGTCATGTTGCTATGCCTGCTTGTCGGCATGATGGCATGTCGGCTACGTAATGGCTTGGGGCATCCTGCCGTTTCCCCATGGACTTGTTGACGGGTGTAAAAGCGTTGAGGTGTTGAATATAGCACATAACGCATTGGTATATTGCTTGATACGTGCTTAACTTGTCCTCAACAAACGCATGATACCCAACAAACGGCAACGAAAAGAAGAAGAGAGGGCAGGATTGGATACTGCTGCGTTCCTTCTTCATCGTCCGTTGGGCGTTGTTGGCATTCTGTTGAGCTTGTATGTTGTTATATATCAACATTCTATTATATCTATTCAACAATTCAACAGAATATTACAGGCTCTCTAACAGTCCTTTGGTCACGGTGTAATACCTGCCTACTCCCTTACGTGGCTGATAGCGTCCCTCACCGCCATACACGTAGGTGGTATAGGTAAGTCCGTTGGGTGCAGGGGACAGCTTCCAGCATTCCTGCACCACTTTCCGCACTTGCGGTTTCTCCGCCTTGACCTGCAAACACAGCAGCAGGGGAATGATGTCGTTCAGGCAGAATGATACCGTTTCCACCTCCATCTTCGCCATGATGTCGAGCAGCAAGTCCGCCATTTCTATTTCCAGACGGTTGCGGTTGCTGCGGATAATCTTCCGCAAGGCTTCCGTTTCTATTTGTTTCGGCGGAAACCACATACGGCTTTCTTTTTTCGTTGCCATCGTCCTGTGCTGCAAGTGATACAGGAAAGCCGGGATTTCATCTTTCAGCTTTTGCAGGAAGTCGATGTCGTCACACTGCAACCGCTCTATCTTGCGTACCCAATAGCGTGTTTCGCCTGCGTCGATGATGACGGGCAAATGCTCGTTGTTGGAACACAACACGAACTTGGCGAAGAAACCGATTTCGTTACGGTCTTTGCCCTTGGCTTCCACCTTGTAGGAAAGTGTAGTGCTGAGGTTCTTCAGACGTTCGCTGTCCTCCCTGCGGTTGAGCAGTACTTCGTCCACCATAATGAGCAGCTTCCCTGCCCAATCGGAATTGAACTGGCTGCGGAAGTCCTCGTTGGTGTTGAACGTCACATTGTCTTTAAAGATGGCTTTCAAGAAGTTAAGGAACGTGCTTTTGCCCGTGTTCCGTTCTTCGGACACCAACAGCAGGATAGGCAGCTTCTGGACAGGTTGCAAGTAAAGCAGTTGCAGGTAGTCCATGCCCAACTCGTATTGCTCTCCGAAGATATGCTCCACTAACGAGCGGATGCAGGGGAAGCCACCCTCCTGTGGTCGGTGTCCTATCGGTTCATAGAGGTTGAGGAACTTTCCGACAACGGGTTTGTAGCCCACATGGTCGGGCACGGTACAGAAACCGTCATACTTCGGCACGGTAGCCATGCGGTCTTTGCCGTAGTCCTGCCGCAAGGTCTCGGAGTTCCATGCGATGCGTTTCTTCACACAGCCTCCGTCAATCAGTGGCTGGTCAACAATCTTGTAGAGGGTTGTCCCCACGCGGATGAATTCGTCTTGTTCTGCCATAGGCTTTGCTTGGTTTTGTGTCGCCGACAACAGTGTCGGCAACGGGTTAAACAATCGGGTGCAAAGTTATGATGCAATGCATAAAACACTGATACGCAAAACGAAGCGGAACGGTGCAATCGTAACCGACAGACGAGAAAATGCAGAAAATCGCATAAGGGAAATAGGCTGGGAAGAAAAAGAAAGCCCGAAGAAGCATGGTGTTGTCGCTTCTTCGGGCGGTTTGCGTAGGTACGTACCCACGCTCTAACACTCGCACACCGGTCTGTCAATTGACACCCACAGGACTTGCCTTTCTTTTCGCCCGTACAACCTTTCCAATAGGGCTTTGCGTACCCTTTCCGCGCATGGGGTGTTGATGCGGAAAGCGAGTGCCACTACCATAGGCAGAGCATACACGTCCATGCCGTACCCGTCGGACAAACGGATATACCTTTCTACCTCATGTCGTTTCAGCACTCCACTTTTATATACGGAGCGGATAGCGGCACGGAGTGTCGGGGCGGTTGCCCCGAACAACTCCACCAATTCCATTTCGCTCATCCACACACTTGCGGAAGTGGGTATAGTAACCTTACCGTACTCATCCATTGTAATAATGTTCCGTTTCATAATCAAACGTTATATGGCAAAACGACCGTTCACCTTGCTTTCAAAGGCGGAAATATCACTGTCAAGTTTCGTATTCGTCACCTTTGCGTAAATCTGTGTGGTGGTAATTTTCGTGTGACCGAGAATCTTGCTCACGCTCTCTATCGGCATACCGTAATTGAGTGCCATTACTGCGAACGAGTGGCGGCTTTGATGGAATGAAATCGGTTTCTCAATGCCGCACTTCTTCGCTATGTTCTTTATGCGTCTGTTCACCATGTCGAGAGAGCCTATGTTAAAGAGTTTCTTGCCTGTCCGAAACGGTTCATAACGCTTGATTATCCGCATCGGGATGTCCATCAGCTTGATTTGAAACGGGACACCTGTCTTTTGCCGTTTCGACACAATCCACGGCGCACCGTTCATTTCCACGATATTGTCAGTCGTGAGATTCTTGATGTCTATGAACGATATGCCCGTCCAGCATCCGAACAGGAATAAATCCCTTGCCAGTACGAAGTTGGGATTGTCCAGCTTGATTGCGCCCAATGTCTGAAGTTCTTCTTCCGTTAGGAAACCACGTTCCTTGTGGTCGGGATCAACGTGGAACATTGCAAACGGGTTTCTCGGTATCTTTCCGTTGTAGTGCGCTGTGGTAACGATATGTTTCAACGGTATGGAATATATCCACACGGAAGACTGTGCAAGTCCAACCTCGTTGCGCAGGTACAGGCAGAAGTCCCGTATGAAGTCCTCCGTTAGCTCGTTCATGGAGATGTCGCTGCGCCTGTAATGTGACTTGATGAACTCGGCAACGTATTTGCGGACGGTGAGGTATTTCTGGTATGTCCGCTTGGCGCGGTCTTTGCCCACACGCTTGGCGAACGCCTCGTTCTCCTTGTCAAAGGCACGGAGCAGCGTCTCGTATTCCGTACCGATGCCCTGATAGGCGTTGCGCACCATTTCGGCGGTAACGTATGCTTCCCTGTCGGAAAGCCGCTGGTAGTGCTTGGCTATCTGCGCCTTTATGTTTTCCAATGCGGAGTTCACCGTCTGCGCCTCCTTGCTTTTTCCCTTGGCGCGGTTGCCTTTCGCGTCCCAAAGCGTCTTCGGGATGGTCTGCTTGCAACTGAACTGCGCGATAGTTCCATTGATTGTCACTCGTCCCATGATGGGGACATTTCCGTTCTTCTCCTTGCTTGCGTTCACGTAGAACACGGTCTTGAATGTACTCCTCATAATCCTTGCTTTTTGTTTGGTGCAAAATTAGTTTACGGGAGTTGTAAAGGCAGAATGTAAACCTACGCAGAACGCAGAAATATAGACCGTTAGCGTTAAAAGTGCATCCGATTCCGGGTAATGGTTTGGAAGCGCATCCGTTTCCATATTCTTCCCAAAGCCTGTCTTCATCACTTGTGCCACTTTGTGCCAATCTATGCCGAACTTCCTGACTTTCAGTAGAAATGCTCAAATTTGCCTAAATCTGCTTTTTAACCTGTTCTTTCTACCCAAAAACCGTTTTTCTTACCCTCACGGAGAGAGGAAAAACATAAATTTTACGCTTCTTTTCGTCACCATCCCGTCCATATTTGTAACTTTGCCTCTTAAAACTACACTTACATGGCTATCGAGCTCAAGCAATATCTCGACTCCGAAGGTCTGCGGCAGTGGCACCAGCTGGTAGACAGCGCGCAGCACATCGTCATCATTGGCCATCACGGTCCCGACGGCGATGCGATGGGTTCGTCTCTCGGTCTCTGCCACCTCTTCAGGTCGCTGGGCAAGACAGATGTCCAGGTAGTCATGCCCAGCCTCTTCCCCGACTTTCTCAAGTGGCTTCCGGGAGCAAGCGATGTGCTGCTCTATGAGTACCGTCGGGCAGCTACCAAGACCGTGCTGGCGAAGTGCGATCTCTTGATGTGCCTCGACTTCAACTCGCTCGGCCGGCTCGAGGAACTGGCAGGCCCCGTGGGATACTGCCAAGCGCCTCGCATTCTCATAGACCACCATCTCGACCCTGAGCCCATCGCCGAGCTCGTCATCAGCGACCCTCCGGCAAGCAGCACCTCGGAGATTGTATTTGACTTGATCTGGCAGTTGGGATATTTTCCAGCCCTTACGCGCGATGCAGCCGCTTGCATCTACTGCGGCATGATGACCGATACCGGCGGATTCACTTACAATAGTTCTCGCCCAGAGATCTACTTCATTATCTCCCAGCTCCTGACCAAAGGCATCGACAAGGACAAGATCTACCGTGCCGTCTACAACAACTACTCCGAGAGCCGCATGCGCCTGCTCGGCTATATCCTCAATGAGAAGATGGAGTATTTTCCCCAGCGTCACGCATCCATCTTTACGCTGACCAAGGAGGAGATGACACGCTTCTCCTTCAAGAAAGGGGATGCCGAGGGTATCGTCAACATGCCCCTCCAGATACAGGGCACACGCCTCTCCATCTCGCTGCGCGAGGACACGGAAAAGCCGCTCATCAGAGTCTCACTGCGCTCGGTCGACGATTTTCCGTGCAACAAGATGGCAGAGCAGTTCTTCAATGGAGGCGGTCACCTCAATGCCTCGGGCGGCAGTCTCAAGATGACCATTGAGCAAGCCCGACAGCAGGCCCTCAAGGCACTGGAAGCCTACAAGGACCTCCTCTCCGATACACCCGCAAAATAAACCAAGCACCATGAATAAGACAATCCTCTGTATGCTGGCCCTTATCGCGGCCCTATCCTTCACTTCATGCGACGATGACGAGACATATGCCGACCAGGTCAAGCACGAGCGCAGCACAGTCAACTCCTTCGTCCGCAACGGCGTCACCTTGCTCGAGGAGACGACAGGCGACACCCTGCTCCATGTCGCTCCGGTCAAAGTCATCAGCGAGGAGACCTTTGCCGCACAGGACAGCACGACGGATGTGAGCCAGAATGAGTATGTCCTCTTCAAGTCAACCGGCATCTACATGCAGATCATCCGCAAGGGCGCAGGCGAGAAGCTCGCCGACGGGCAATCCACCACGGCCCTAATCCGATATCTGGAGTACAATATCGGCTCCGACTCCATACAGACGCGCAACAACAACCTGTACTATGTCGCCACGCCCGATGAGATGCGTGTCACCAACAGTTCTGGTACCTTCACCGGCTCTTTTGTGACCGGACAGATGCGGACCCACTATGGTGCGTCCGTGCCCGAAAGCTGGTTGCTCCCGTTCTCGTACATCAATCTCTGCCGCTACTCTGCCGCCGATGCCGAGATCGCAAAGATACGTCTGATCGTACCTCACACCTACGGGCAAGACAATGCCAAGCAGCGGGTCTACGCCTGCTTCTACGAGCTCACCTACATGCGCGGCCGCCAATAGTGGCGCAGCCAAGCACACCAAGTCCGCCTGACAGCTAGGCTAGCCTCGCCAGCCCGTCCAAAACATCATGCTATATGAGACCAAGGACTCACGCCTTCCTTTGCGCCCTGCTACTCACCCTGACCACAGCAGGCGCACAGACATCTGTCATTCTCAGCAAGAAGTCTGTCGATATCCGCAAATGGGAACAGCAGCACTTCAGCCAAGGACAATTGCCGCCTTTCTCTTTCCGTCTCGACGGCCAACCGTCTGAGCGCTTCATCACACGATGGTGCTACTCCAAGAGCCCATCCCCCTATGACAACGGCATGGGCGACAAATGGACGCGCTACACCTATGCCGATCCACAAAGCGGTCTCAAGGTCCACTGCGACGTGGCGGTCTATCCGGACTTTGACGCCGTGGAATGGATCCTGAGATTGGAGAATACAGGGGCCGCCAACTCCGCCGAAATCTCCGATGTCAGGGAGTGCTGTCTCGACTTCCGTTTTCCCAAGGCCGGTCTCACTGTACACTATTCCAACGGCAGCTTCCCCAGCCGTAGCGACTTTGCCCCCGTCGACAAGGCGATGGTCCCGGGCGATTCCCTGGCACTGCGGCCCCGAGGCGGACGGTCATCAGAGACGGTCATGCCCTTCTTCAATCTGGAGAGTCCCGCCTCGGCACAAGGCGTCGTGATGGCCATCGGCTGGACGGGGACGTGGAGATGCCTGATGACAGCACCGACTTCCCGTGACCTCGCCGTGCAGTCCGGCCTCGACAATTTTGCAAGCTATCTGGAGCCGGGCGAGAGCATCCGCCTCAGCAGCGTAGCCCTGTGCTTCTGGCAGGGCAACGACTCCTATATCGGCAACAACCGGTTCCGCCGCCTTATACTCGCCCATCACACGCGCAAGATTGACGGCAAGGCCGCCATATATCCCGTCAGCTTCGGATTTAGTTGGGGCGATCCCGCTCCCTGCAACGAGTACTCCTGTCTCACCGCCAAGATGGCTGCAGCACTCCTCGAACGGCAACACCTCTTCGGCCTCCGCGCCGACGTAAGTTGGCTCGACGCTGGATGGTATCAAGGCGCGGACCGATATGAAGCCGGCAAGACATGGGCCAATACCGTAGGCAACTGGCAGGTCAACACCGAGCACTTCCCCAACGGACTCAAGGAGGTGTCGGACGAGGTCCACAAATACGGACGCAAGTTCATGGTATGGTTTGAGCCCGAGCGCGTCTCTCCGGGTACCCAGTGGTATACCGAGCACGCCGACTGGCTTCTCCTCAGACAACCCGGCGGCCAAGGGCTCCTCAATCTCGGCCTTCCGGAAGCCAACGACTTCCTCTGCCACTTCATCGGCGACTTCCTGCAAGAGCAGGGCATCGACTACTACCGGCAAGACTTCAATATACATCCCGAGCTCTATTGGCGCCAAGCCGATCCGGCAGGCCGCAAAGGCATCACGGAGGTAAAATATATCAACGGGCTCTATCAATACTGGGACTATCTGCTCAAGCGATTCCCCTCTCTGCTCATCGACAACTGCGCCAGCGGCGGCAACCGTCTGGATTGGGAGACTATACTCCGAAGCGCTCCGCTCTGGCGCACGGATGACTGCAACTACAGCGATCCGAGCGACATGCAGTGCCACACCTACGGTATCAGCCTCTGGCTACCGCAAAGCGGCACGGGAATGGGGTTTCCCGACCGCGCTGACAAATACAGCTTGCGCTCTTGCATGAGCTCCGCAATGATTTACAACTGGAAGATATTGACACGTGCGGAGGACTTCCGCAAGATGCGTGCCTGCCAGCAGGAGTTTGACAAAGTACGGCCCTACTTCCTGGAAGACTACTATCCCCTCTCGGACAACGCCCATACTGATGCCCGAGACAACTGGCTCGCCTACCAGCTCTACAGTCCGGTCAAGGGCAGTGGATATGTCGTTGCCTTCCGCCGCCATCTCAATCCGGACAGTCTCTATACCGTCCGTCTCCATGCGCTCCGTAGCAACACCCTCTACCGCCTGACTAATGAGGACACCGGTGAGACCGTCGAGCATACAGGCCGCGAACTGACCGACGGACTTCAGCTCAAGCTCAGCAAGCCCGACTCCAGCCTACTGCTATACTTTGAGGAGAAGCGATAGCCGCATCATCTCTCCTCTCCGCATCTCCCTTTGTGCCTACAGCATCAGGTCTTGCAGGCTTCGACGTCAGTTCCTTTCTTCTCCCAGCCTCACCCTTCCGGGCTGATTTGCCTTAGTCTTCTTCTCCCGAAGGAGGAAGAGCATCGTGTCGCCCCACTTATCCGTTCTCCAGCATAAAGTACTATGTCCGGCATCGGTTGGGAGATTGATATTTTCTCTCCCGCGTCTCTGCTTTGTCCTCTCTTATTCGTACCTTTGCAGGAAAAGCAATCTATCATGAAGCGTATTATCTTATCTATAACGGCGCTCCTCATAGCGCTGAGTACATGGGCGACCTCCGACCTCACACTGGAGCAGATCGTCAGCGGGGATTTTTTTCCCGATGAGTACACCGATATCGTGCCGCTCCAGGACGGCGAGTCCTTTGCGCGGCTGAGTGACGACAGCAAGCAGATCGTCAAGTGCTCCTTCCGCACAGGGCAACAGACGGCGGTGCTCTTTGACGCCAATCAGGCTCAGGGCCCGCGCATCAAGCGCGTCGACGGCTACCAGATGTCGCCTGACGAGTCACGCATCCTCATCCAGACAGAGACGCAACGCGTCTACCGTCATTCGCGCAAGGCCCAGTACTATATCTATAGCATCCAGAACCGTAAGCTCGAGCCTCTCTCACAAAACGGTCCTCAGATGTCGCCTCTCTTCTCTCCCGACGGCAATATGATTGCCTTTGTGCGGAACAACAATCTCTTTCTGGTCAAACTACTCTTCAACAACAGCGAGTCACAAGTGACCAAGGACGGCGAACTCAACGCCATCATCAACGGTATCCCCGACTGGGTCAACGAGGAAGAGTTCTCCTGGGCCCGCGCCTTCGACTTCAGCGCCGACAGCAAGATGCTGGCATGGATCAAGTACGACGAGCGCCGTGTCAAGAGCTTTGATTTTCCTCTCTACAAGGGCCTTGCCCCCGCCAAAGAGCAGTATGCCACCTATCCGGGCAGATATACCTACAAGTATCCCAAGGCCGGTGAGGACAATGCCCGCGTCAGCGTGCAGTCTTACGACATCAGCAGCCACGTCATCCGTACTCTTGACGTGCCCATGGACTCCGACGGATACATCCCGCGCATCAAGTTCACCTCCACGCCTGACCAGCTCGCTATCGTCACACTCAACCGCCACCAGAACCGTATGGACATCCTCATGGGCAATGCGCGCTCACGCATATGCCGCCTCGCGTTGCGACTGGAGGACGACCGCTACGTCAAGGAGGACGCTTATCAGCAACTGCACTTCTACGGCAGCCATATGGCAGTGCTCCACGACAAGAGCGGAAGCCGTCAACTCTACTGGTACGCCACGACTGGTCAGCTCGAGAAGCAGCTTACTCATGCGCAGGGCGAGGTGACAAAATTCTACGGCTATGATGCGCAAAGCGGCAACTTCTACTATCAAGCTACCGACGGTACCCCGACACGCACGGCCATCTTCCGCACCAATCTCAAGGGGCAGGTCAAGCGCCTCAGCGCCCAGCCGGGAGACAATGACGCCGTCTTCAGCACCGGCTGCCGGTATATGCTGCTGACCCACTCCGACCTCAAGACTCCTCCCGTCACCTCTATCTGTGACAACGACGGACGTACCCAGCGCGTGGTCCTGACCAACGACCAGCTCAAGCAGCAGCTTGCCGACTACCGTCAGCCCCAGAAGGAGCTCTTCACCTTCCAGACATCAGAGGGCGTGCAGCTCAACGGCTGGATGATGAAGCCGGCAAACTTTGATCCCAACAAGCGCTACCCCGTCGTGCTCTACCAGTACTCCGGTCCCGGCAGTCAGGAAGTCAAAGACAGCTGGAGCAGCGGCTTCTTGCCCGGCGGCCTGCTGGAGGGCTATCTCAATAGCCGCGGTTTCATCGTGGTATGTGTAGACGGACGTGGCACAGGCGGCAGAGGCGCTGACTTCGAGAAATGTACGTACCTCCACCTTGGCAAGCTCGAGGCGCATGACCAAGTCGAGACTGCGCAGTACCTGGGCCGCCTCCCCTATGTAGACGCAAGCCGCATAGGCATATGGGGATGGAGCTACGGAGGATTTAACACGCTGATGAGCATGAGTCAACCCGAGGGCGTATTCAAGGCCGGCGTAGCCGTCGCTCCTCCCTCTGACTGGCGCTACTACGACACGATATATACGGAGCGCTACATGCGCACTCCGCAGGAAAATGACGGCTACGACTACAGTCCACTGGGACTTGCAGGCAAACTGCAGGGCAACCTCCTCATCTGCCACGGTCTGGCCGACGACAATGTCCACTTCCAGAATACAGCGGAATACGCCGAAGCACTCGTACAGCAAGGCAAGCAGTTTGACATGCAGGTCTACACCAACCGCAATCACTCCATCTACGGCGGCAAGACGCGCCTGCACCTGCTCACCCGTATCACCCGTTTCTTTGAAAACAATCTGTAGTCTTCCCCTCTCATGAAAAGACTTATCGCTCCCTCAGTACTCGCCGCAGACTTCCTCCAGCTCGGCCAGCAAATCCAGATGCTCAACCAGAGTACCTGCGACTGGATACATCTCGACGTCATGGACGGCGTATATGTGCCCAACATATCTTTTGGCTTCCCCGTCATCGAAGCCATCTCCCATGTAGCCACCAAGCCCCTTGATGTGCATCTGATGATTGTGCAGCCGGAACGCTACATCTCCCGCGTACAGCAACTCGGTGCCCGCTTGCTCAGTGTCCATCAGGAAGCCTGCACTCATCTCCACCGCACATTGCAGCAGATACACGACGCCGGCATGCAGGCAGGCGTCGTACTCAATCCCGCCACCTCGCTCTCGACCATCGAGGATGTGCTCGAGGATGTCGATGTGGTGATGCTGATGAGTGTCAATCCGGGCTTCGGCGGACAAGCCTTTATCGAGCACACCTACAGCAAGATCGAGCGTCTGCGCCGTATGCTTGACGTGGCGCAGCCAAAGGCGCTCATCGAAGTAGACGGCGGCGTCAACATACACAATGCGCCGCTGCTCTTCCAGAGTGGAGCCAATGTGCTCGTAGCCGGCAGTTCGGTATTCAAAGCCCCAGACCCCGTACAAGCCATCGCCGACCTCCGCGGAGAGGAATAGCCCCGTGGATATCTACAAGGCCTCTCTCTCCGCTACACCAGCCCTGCGGACGGCCATAGCTTTGGCCGCGGGCATCGCGTGCGGTTGGCTGACCAGAGAGTGGCTGATGCCCTATGGCCAAGTACTCCTATGGAGCAGTTTGGCAGGCTTGCTTCTGCTACTTCTTCTCAACCTCCTGCATGTCAAGCACATCGCAGTCATCAGCGCCGGCGCGCTGCCTGTGATGATAGCGATTTTCGGTACAGCAATCCTGCTCCTTCAGGTCAAGCCTCTTGAGATCAAGTGGCCCGGTGAGACCCAGACACATCTGGCTGTCGTCACGGACCAGCCGAGGCAGGGGCTTCGCTCTACCCGATACCCTCTCCGACTGCTGCGGCCGCAAGACGGCCATGACATCATGCTCACTGTCCCGTCCAGCAGCCTGACTGACGACACGATAGGCCCCGGTGAGATCATCGCCATAGATGCTCTGATCACACCACCCCACAATGCAGGCAATCCAGATGAGTTTGACTACGCCCGGTGGCTTATGCTCCAAGGATTCTCAGGGCAGGCATACAGCCGCTACGCTCCAGTTCCCGCACCCTCACCCATAGCCGCTGCAGCCCGCGCCTCGCTCCCTGTCAGCCTGCGGCTGAAGATTCAAATGCTCCAGTGGCGTACACAGCTTGTCTCACGTCTAAATGATCTGCCGGCCTCCTCGCGCGACCAATCCATACTGGCAGCCATCCTCCTCGGAGACAAATCCATGCTCTCCCGCTCCACGCGCCAACTCTTTGCCCAGGCGGGAGCCAGCCATGTGCTCGCGCTCTCCGGCCTTCACCTCGGCATCCTCGTAGGTTTTCTGCTCTACCTGCTGCATCCGCTTATGCAACAGCGGCGTCAGAGCCATATCGTACGCGGAGCCGCCCTGCTGCTCACCTGGGCTTTTGTGCTGCTCACCGGAGCCAGCCTCTCGCTGCTACGCGCCGCCCTGATGTTCTCCGTCTTCATCCTGTGCTACCGGGGTGCAGGCGCGGGCAATACTCTCAACAGCCTTGGACTCTCTGCGCTGATTATCCTACTCATCAGTCCTACCGCCCTGTTCGATGTCGGCTTCCAGTTGTCCTTCCTCTCAGTTATCTCCATCCTGCTGCTGATGCCTGTCTTCACCCCATGGATACCGCGTCAGCCTATTCTGAAGGCCATCGTAAGCATGGGCTTTGTCTCATTCGCAGCCCAAGCCGGCGTCGCACCACTCGTCGCCTACTACTTCCATACATTTCCTCTCTACTTCATCCTCACCAATCTGGTCGTCATACCCTGCGCCTACGTTCTGCTCGCCCTAGGGCTAGTCTACATCATTTGCTTCCCCATCGGTATCATCTCCCATCTGACCGGTATAGGGCTGGCTGGCGTGTCTCATCTGATGACTGTCTGTATCCGCTATATCGACAGTCTGCCTGGTACAGCCCTGACCGTCTACCCGAGCGCCGGCACCCTGATGCTCTCCTATCTCATGGTGGCCATGCTCTACCTCGCTTGGTACCGACGCAACCGGTACATCTTGATCCTAGCACTAGGCCTTGTGCTATCCACAGCAGGGAGTATCGCCTACAGCCACCGTCCCGGTCGTCTCTCCTCCCGTATCGTCTGCTACAATCGCCCTGCCTGCCCTGCCATACACTTTATCCAGAGCGCTGACGTGTCTTGGCTGTGGACGGCCAAGCCGGAAAAAGCCGACGATGCTCTGGAGGAAATACAGCGCACCTATTGGGCCAAGCACCATATGCGACCTCCGCGTCTGCTGAAGGGACACTGTCGGGAGCTGGGGCTGCAGGCGTCAGACGGCATCGTATCTCTGGGGCACTACATTACCGTTATTCTCTCCCGTCCCCATTGGCATATTCCCTCCTCCGGACGCCCCTTGGACGTGGACTTACTCTACATATGCCGGGGCGGTGCAGGCAATCTCACGCTCCTGAATCACGTCTTACATCCCCGCCTCGTTGCGCTCGACAGCAGCCTCCCAAAGTATCAGGCCGACAGATTGGCGGCCCAATGCCGTTCGCTCGGCTGGCCCGTCCACGACATACGCAGCCAGGGCGCCCTTTGCATCGAAGCAACAGAGAAATAGTCAAGCTTTTACCTTCACGTGCAACTTGTCCGACAGACTCAGGCTCATCGCCCCTCGGTCTGTCGAAAGACATACCGCGCTCATAAAGAAATAAATCAGGGAATAAAAAGGGAAATCTGCTAAAAGGGGAAAAAAGAGCCTATGGTATATCCTCACGGCGGCCCGCGGCTACGACGGCCTGCGACAGGTTCGGCAGACTATCCGTAACCCGCCGGCGAGTACCGCAACTGAGGCCACGACTACCGCTATCGCCTCGATCCACATGGCGACGGGGCTCACTTCGCTCACTGCCCACTGCACCGGCAACAGGCCTGTCACCGTCCAAGGGCCGCGGCCGACCTCGCTGATAAGCCATCCGCAGAGTCCGGTCAGCAGAGTAAAGGGCAGCGCGAGACTACAGAGCCTCATCCAGCGCAGACTGCGTTCGCCACCTCTCAGCTGGATATACAGCGCCAGCACCATGAGCAGCCCAACGGCGATAGCAGCTATCATCAGCAGCCGCAGTGTCCAATAGAGCATTGATACCGGCGGTACGAGGTCGCGCTCGCTACTGATACCGAGGTAACCCAGTTGCTCACTGAGCTGGTTCCACCGGGCAGTAAGACGATCTGAGGGGTGCTTGTCAGCTTGCAGGAGCGGTCGCATCCGGAGCGCCTCTTGTGCCATCTGCTGACGCTGGCTGAGGGAGAGAGCCGTACCACCCTCAGGCAAACTGTAGCCTCCGTGGAGCACATCGGAGATGCCCGGCATGAAGGCCCGATTGTGATGAAGCGCAAGACGGCTGAGCATATGGGGAATCTCTACGCCCGGCACGATGGACAGGGGCGCCTCCCGCCGACCTTGTTGCAGGCCCTGCGCGGCTGCCATCTTCATCGGCTGCTGCCGCGTGACCGTGACGCCGGTGGCATCACCCACACATAGGGCGAGGAAGAGACTAGCCAGTCCAAATACTGCACTCAGCAGTACCTGATGACGATAAAACGGCTGATCATATATAGCTATCCGCGCCTTGGAAGCGCGCTCTGACGGAGTCAAGCGGTCTACATCAAAATCTATGGTCTTGAGCTTGGAGACTGTCTCGTCAGACTGAGACAGGTCAGTCGAGACATCCGGCTTGACCCAAAAGCAGCGGCACAATCCCATGGCGGCTCCGCACGCCCATCCTGTCAACATCACTTGTGTGCCTTTGGCAAAGGCCATAGGGCTCAGCACGACCCAAGCCATATTAGAGATATGCAGGTCCAGCGTCGCTGCATCTACGCCAGTCGCCTGCGGGCATCCCATCCAGCCATTGATAGCCAAGGGCCACCAAGCGACCAGGACAAGGCCCAGTCCGGCGAGATAGGCGAAGGCGAGATAGCTGGAGGCACTCAGTGCCTTGCGCCCGCGGCTCACCATGAGCAGCAGGAAGGCCTCAATCAGCAAAGCGCCTCCCTCGCACGCCAGAGACTGCCATGAAAATATCTGAGGGGCCTTCTGCCAAAGCCCAGCCCAATTGTACGCCAAGACAAAGCCCATCACAGCAGCGCCAGCTACCGTAAAGGCAACGCAGCGAAGCATCACACGCAGCCACAACCGCGACTGGGCAAGCCACTGGCTGCGATGTGTCACAAAATAAATGGTCTCCGAGAGAGCCATCATGGCAGCTGCGCCAATAGAGAACGTGAGAAATATCCACGTGACAGCGCCAGGGAGTGCCGTGACTAGTTTGGACAGCCCGAGAAGAGGGAGAGATTGCAACATGTAAGTGATATTTCGAACCAGAGCCTAAGGCTGTCTGGCAAACAATTTGGATATGCAAATTAACACAAAACTCCTGATTTAGCCAAGGTTTTGCCTATATTTTATCCGCCGGCTCCCACCGCTGCGCACATGGGCAGAAAATATTGCATTTATTTTAATAAGAATACGAAGAAGAGATATGGGCCTTTTTTTGTACTTTTGCATATATTCATTGCCGGATGGAACAACGCTTCACACAGACCCAGACGACAGGCCTCGCCCAAGTACAACGACAGGTCATGTCTCCCCAACAGCTACTCCTCGTCAAGCTGCTGGAGAAATCGGTCACCGACCTGGAAGATACGGTCAAGAGCGAAATAGACTCCAATGAAGCGCTTGAGGAAGACGACGGGGCTAACTCCGGATCTGAAGACGAGCTCAGTCCATCTGCTGAAGAGATGGGACAAGGCGATCCTGAGGACCAATATACCCGGCAAGACTATGACAAGGACGAGCGCGCCGACTACGCCACCGATGACGATGTGCCCGAGTATCTCAAGGGAGGCAGCGTAGATCCTGGCGAACTGGCCGTATCCCCATTTGGAGGACAGGAGACGCTCGTTGAGCATCTCAACTCTCAGATAGGCGAGCACGAAGTCACCGACAAGCAGCGTCAGATACTCGAGTATCTCATCGGCAGTCTCGACAATGACGGCCTGCTCCGCAAGCAGCCCTACATCATCGCCGAGGAGCTCTCCATCCATCAGGATCTGGAGACTACTGAGGAGGAGGTGCTGGAAGCACTTCGCATCCTGCAGACCTTTGACCCCGCCGGTATCGGCGCGACATCGCTTCAGCAAAGCCTCACAATCCAGCTTCGCCGACTCGGCCTCGCGACTCCCGATGCACAGCTCGCAAAGAAGATCCTCCAAAACGGATTTGACGACTTCGCCAACAACCGTAAGGACCAACTCGCCCGCCGCTTCAAGGTAGACCGTGAGACTCTCGACAGAGCGCTGCGCATACTGACTCACCTTAATCCCAAGCCTGCAGGCAGCATCGGCGACGGCAGCAGCGGTATGACGCAGATTATCGTGCCTGACTTCTATGTGACGCCCACCGACAACGGACAGTTTGACATCCGCCTCAACCAAGGTGGTCTCCCGGCCATACATGTGAGCCAGGCCTACCGCGAAACGCTCGACCAATACTCTCCCGGGAAGCGCCAGCTCAGCTCCTCGCAGCGCAAAGTCTATGCCTACATGAAGCAAAAGGTCGACGCTGCGCAAATGTTTATCAATGCCATCGCACAGCGCCGCAATACGCTGATGAAGACCATGAAGGTCATCGTTGACCTGCAGAAGCCATTTTTTGAAGAAGGGGACGAGACGCTCCTGCGTCCCATGAAGCTCAAGGATGTAGCCGAGCGTACACAGCTCGATACCAGCACAATATCGCGTGTGAGCAACAGTAAGTACGTCAGCACCCCTTATGGGGTGTATCCTCTCAAGTTCTTCTTCAATCACACCTTTGTCAGCAGTGACGGCGACGAACTCTCCAAGAAAGAGGTCCTGCATTGTCTCAAGGAAATCATTGACCAAGAGGACAAATCCCATCCGCTGGCCGACGAGGCCATTGCACGTATGCTCAAGGACAAGGGCTATCCCGTAGCACGCCGCACCGTCACCAAATACCGAGAACAACTCCATTACCCCGTAGCCAGATACCGCAAACAATGAAAGAGAAATATATGATCTATGGCGCAAAAGTGCTCTCCATACTCTTTGCCCCATTTTACTTTTCCATATTGGCGTTTCTCATCATGTTTATCTTCAGCTATATGAAGTTGCTGCCAATCAACTACAAGCTGATGATACTTGGTATCGTGTACGCTTTTACCGTCGCTCTGCCCCTGCTGGGCATCAGCGCCTACCAGCGTCTCAGCGGACTGCGCCGACACCAGATGACACGCCGCGAACTGCGGTTTGTGCCCTACGCTATCACAATCGTTAGCTACGCTTGCTGCCTCATGCTCATGCAACAGCTACACATTCCTCACTTCATGATCAGCATCCTGGCAGGCGCCCTCGTCATCGAGATTGTCTGCGCAATAGCCAACCACTGGTTTCGCATTAGTACACACGCCGCTGCTGCAGGCGCCATGAACGGGGCGCTGCTCGCCTTCTCCATTATCTTCAATTTTAATCCTACAGGCTGGCTCTGCATTACCCTGCTTATCGCCGGCATGGTCGGAAGCAGCCGCCTCATCCTCCGACAGCACTCGCTCAAGGAGGTCGGATGGGGCTCGCTCATCGGATTTGTCTGCGGATTTGTCTGCATCCTGATCATCTGACACCACATATACAATAGTCTATAACCTATATCCACAAACCCACATCAACAGAAAGATATGAAACCTCTCGTAAGCATCATCATGGGCAGCACCAGCGACCTCTCTGTCATGGAGAAGGCTGCTCAACTGCTCGACTCTATGGATGTCCCCTTTGAGATCAACGCGCTCTCCGCCCACCGTACTCCAGACGAAGTCGCAACCTTCGCCCGCGAAGCCGAGGGACGCGGCATCAAGGTCATACTCGCCGGCGCCGGCATGGCGGCCGCACTGCCCGGTGTCATCGCTGCCCATACCACCTTGCCTGTCATCGGCATCCCCATCAAGGGTATGCTTGATGGACTCGACGCTATGCTCTCCATCATCCAGATGCCCCCTGGCATACCCGTCGCCACAGTAGGAGTCAATGCCGCTAAAAATGCAGCTATCCTCGCTGTCTCCATCCTCGCGCTCAGCAACCCCGACCTCGCCAAGAAGTATGCTGACTACAAGGCTGGGCTCAAGCAAAAGATCGTCAAAGCCAACGAGCAACTTAAGGAGGTCAAGTACAAGAATAAGACCAATTAGCCCGTCGCCAAGATGACAGCAGACGCTTTCCCTGTCTGTAGCGATACAGCCCCCATCGAAAGACGCTGCCTTGCCCATTAACAATATCTGTAAACCATTATCATACATCCAAGTCTCCTATACATATATGTACGACTATCGGAGTAAAAGCAACGGATACTTCAATTATCATCGGCGACGGACTACTATCGTCCATGTAGGCAACATCCCTCTTGGCGGCAGCTATCCCATCAGGCTTCAGAGCATGACGACGACAGCCACGACCGACATCGAAGGCAGCGTAGAGCAATGTCTCGCCATCATCCGCGCCGGTGCTGACTACGTCAGGCTTACGACGCAAGGAACCCGCGAAGCCAATTGTCTGCGGGACATACGTCAAGCCATCCACCAGCAGGGCTACTTCACGCCCCTCATCGCCGACGTCCATTTCAATCCCGCCGTGGCTGATGTCGCAGCCACGATTGTAGAGGGCGTCCGCATCAATCCAGGCAACTACGTCGACGCAGCACGCACATTCCGCCACATCGACTATACCGACGAGGAGTATGCTACCGAGGTGCAACGCATCTCCGACCGACTTGTCCCCCTTATCAATATTTGCCGGGCCAATCATACCGCCCTCCGCATAGGAGTCAACCACGGCAGCCTCTCTGACCGCATCATGAGCCGCTATGGTGATACACCCGAGGGTATCGTGGAGAGCTGCATGGAGTTTCTGCGCGTCTGCAAGCAAGAACGCTTCAACGATGTCGTCATCTCTATCAAGGCCAGCGACCCTGCTATCATGGTACGTTCCGTGCGTCTCCTCGTCAGCCGCATGGAGGGCGAGAATATGCGTTTTCCGCTTCATCTCGGCGTCACCGAGGCAGGCGAAGGTCAGGACGGCCGTATCAAGAGTGCGATAGGCATCGGAGCACTCCTGAGCGATGGACTTGGCGATACTATCCGCGTCAGCCTCAGTGAGCCCCCGGAGAATGAGATACCCGTAGCCCGCAAGATACGCGACTACATCGCCCAACGCGACAACCAGCCATTCATCGCAGGACGCATGGCCGACTCATTTGATTTTGTCCATCCACAACGGCGACTCACCCAGCCTGTCAGCAATATCGGCGGCGCCCACGTACCCGTCGTCATCTCAGACGACCCGCACCCCGCCGACGGACAAAAGCCCGACTATATCTATCTCGGGGACCACATGCCCCGTGGCAACCGCGTCCCTGACATAGGCTATATCGTGGATGCCTATGCATGGAGGCCGGAAGAAGGGGTCTATCCCTCCTTCTCCTCCCACATGCTCTCACAAATCGACATCTACGATGCGCCGATCAAGTTCCTCTTCCTCCCCTGCAATATGCTCAACAATGCTACTATAGAATGCTTGCAACGCCACCCCGAAATAGTCGTCATTGCGCAGAGCACCCATCCCAATCATATCGGAGAGTTCAGGTCTCTTGTGCATCGTATGATTAACCACCATCTTACCAACCCCGTCACGCTCTTCCTCTCCTACCAGCTCGCCGCTGACCAACTTGAGGATCTCCAGATACAGAGCAGTCTCGACTGCAGCGCAGTGCTCTTTGACAGACTTTGTGACGGCCTCTATCTCCATGTCGACGACAATCACATAGCGCCCCACGATGTCACAGCTACGACCTACGCCATACTGCAGGCTGCTGGCCTACGGCGAACGCATATTGAGTATATCTCTTGTCCGGGCTGCGGACGTACGCTCTACGACCTCGAAGGCACCATCGCCCGCATCAAGCAGGCGACCACCGGCCTCCCCAATCTCAAGATAGCCGTCATGGGATGTATCGTCAACGGGCCAGGTGAAATGGCCGGGGCCGACTACGGATATGTCGGCGCCGCACGCGGCAAGATCAGTCTCTATCGCGGCAAGCAATGCGTCGAGCGAAATATCCCCGAGGAAGAAGCCGTAGACCATCTGCTCCAGCTTCTCCGCAATGACGGGCTGCTCTGACCCTCCTCGGCACGCACGCTCCCATGTCTACCCCATACCCACACCCCACGCGCAGGCAAGACGACAGACGAAATCACAAAGACACAGCTTATACAAGACCAGTAATCAACAGCAAATAACTCTATCAAAATGACACATCAGCTACTCATCTACAATACTCTCACTCGAAACAAGGAAGTATTTAAGCCCCTCATCCCAGGTCGAGTCGGCATGTACGTATGCGGCCCCACGGTATACGGCGACCCGCATCTCGGCCATGCCCGTCCTGCCATCACCTTTGACATCCTCTTCCGCTATCTCCGTCATCTCGGATACAAGGTACGCTACGTCCGCAATATCACAGATGTCGGCCATCTCGAGCATGACGCCGATGAGGGCGAGGACAAGATTGAGAAGAAGGCCCGCCTCGAGCAACTCGAGCCCATGGAGATTGCCGAGTATTACACGCTGCGTTACCACCACGCCATGGAAGCCCTCAATGTCTTGCCGCCCAGCATCGAGCCCCACGCCACCGGGCACATCATCGAGCAGATACAGCTCGTCAAGGAAATCCTCAACAATGGATTTGCTTACGAGTCCAACGGCAGCGTCTACTTTGATGTCGAGCGATACAATCAGAAATACCACTATGGCAAGCTCTCGGGGCGAAACCTTGAGGACGTCATCAATCACTCCCGCAATCTCGCCGGCACAGAGGAAAAGCACAATCAGGTCGACTTCGCCCTGTGGAAGAAGGCGCAGCCCCAACATATCATGCGCTGGCCCTCGCCCTGGAGCGACGGATTCCCCGGTTGGCACTGCGAGTGCACGGCTATGGGGCGCAAATACCTGGGAGCCCACTTCGACATACACGGAGGCGGCATGGACCTCATCTTCCCGCACCACGAGTGCGAAATCGCCCAGGCCGTAGCCTCACAGGGCAGCGAGATGGTACACTACTGGATGCACAACAATATGATCACCATCAATGGACAAAAGATGGGCAAATCGCTGGGCAACTTCATCACCCTCGAACAATTTTTCACCGGCCAACATCCCCAACTCACCCAGGCCTACTCGCCGATGACTATACGCTTCTTTATCCTACAAGCCCACTACCGCTCAACCGTGGACTTCTCCAATGAAGCTCTCCAAGCTAGCCGGCGCGGTATGGAGCGCCTCTTTGATGCTATACGCCAGCTCGACCATATCCAAGCTCAAGCTGACGGCAAGATCACAGAGGCTTATGCTCAGGAAGTCGAACAAAAATGCTACGAAGCGATGGATGATGATCTCAATACTCCTATCGTCATCAGCCACCTCTTTGATGCCTGCCACACTGTCAATCAGCTTGTCAATCATCAGCTTACCATTACACCACAAGGTCTACAGGCACTCACCCAGATATTCCACACATTCGTTTTTGACCTACTCGGTATGAAGGCGGAGGAAAGCGGCAGCAATCAGCGCGAACAAGCTTACTCGCAGGCCATAGACCTCCTGCTTGACATCCGTAGCCAGGCTAAGAGCAACAAGGACTGGGCTACCAGCGATAAGATCCGCGACGCCCTCACTCAGATTGGCTTTGAGGTCAAAGACACCAAGGACGGTGCCACTTGGAAGCTCAACAGATAGCACATCGTCCTACAGACAGCGGAAGAAATAATCTCACAATAATAGCCCTTGGAATAACAATACATGATTGTTTTCCAAGGGCTAAATATCATGCGGTGACACTAACATCGCCTGTACCTCCCCTTCGTAATGACTTCCCTCCAAATTGGACAGAGGAAGCTATCAGACAGAAACAATATGGGGCGAACTATTGGCAGATAGGCGAGAAGTACAATATAATATATAGTACCAACATATGACCTCCCCTTTGACTACCAGAGATACCTATGCTTGAAATCCCAGACTCTGACCTCTCTATTTACAGGATTTGAATCTAGACGGCCATGGATAGCCCGTATGCGTGGACAGGTTGCCCGAAGAAATTCAAAGATTCTGAAAAAACGTATGAGCGTTGGCAGCAACAAAAGTTCAGGCAAATACGCCACTATTCAAGCAGCAGGTTAATGCTATCAGTTACTGCCATTTGTATTTTTTCGTTTCTATGAACCAGTATCTCTATGCTGGCACTTCACCTTCTTACCCTTTGTCATAATATTGAATACCATACCCTCTTTGATGCCTTGGCTATTGCCACCGGCAAAAGCGTGGCCTCACTGTCGCAAGAAAGGAAATAAGTTTTCCACGGACTGTTCGTGCATTTGTTGATGATGTTCTCTACCAGTTGGCCTATAGCTTCAGAGATGGCTTTGTCGCTAAGTGTTGCATCATAACCAGCTTTTCCACCCACACCCATAGTGGTCTTTGTGGTAAGTTCTGCAGAGCCTTTGGCTTCATCAGAATAGATAATCAGTCCTGTCGAGACATCCACCAGTCTGATTGAAACAGCAGCTTCTACCGTTTGGGGCTTCTGTGAAGAAAACACCCCACTCTTTCCTGTATCTATGCGGCCGAACTCTGTGATAGAGCCAATAATCATGTAGTCAGCACCCATAACGGAAGCGGAAGAGCCTCCCTTTTCACACTCTTCCAGCAACGAGGCAAGATCACTTCTTTCCAGCAGAATAAACTTACCGGATGAAGCCAACTTGGACGAGAGTATGTCGAGAGCCTGTTTTCCCATAGGGTCGTTCTCCCTGTCATAGAAGATACCCTTGGCATACTGTGTCTCGTTAGTAAAACGGCCTATGGCCACTTTGCGTTTCAGTACCATATTGTCATTCTGTGCTGTTTAGACGGTAGGTTCTACAACCTCAACTTTTCGTTGAGCCGATACGCCAAGACAGATGGCTAACATCGAGAACAATACAATAACCTTTTCATATGTTTTAATGTGTTAGAATTCAAAACCTACTTTCAAAGTAATGGCCTCGGTATCAAGTTTTCTTGGACTACGGATATAGTCCCCAGCATAGGTTGTAAACCTGTCAAATGTCTCAAACTCCAATTTCTCTGAAGCGTAACCAACAGCTAAACTAACTGCCTGTTTCTCGTTGATGGCAAACCGACAACCAGCTGATGCATTGACATACAGTCCTCCGTTATTTGTGACGTATGTTCCACCTTTCAGATCTACAAATGGTGACACCTTCTTTTTACTGAAATTGCATCTGATATTAGCGAACACTGGAATGTCAACCTGCCTATCTCTAACATCGAGAGGAATATACATATCCTTTGTCTCGTATGAAGACATGAAGTGCAGACCAACTCCCGCACCAAGGAAGATGCACGAATTAAACTGATAGCCATGAGAGGTATTAACCTCAAAACGGCTAAACTCATAATCACCGACACCGATAGAATAACCAGCATCAATACTCCCCCTGTAACACCCATTAGAGCTGCTCTGTGCATTGCAGTTGAGTGCAATTACCATAATAACGGCAAAAATAAAAGATACTTTCCTCATGATTATAAACGTATTAAAGTTTTGATGTGGTGATTCTCAACGGCAGAGCCTCAATATATCTTTGTCAACAACACCGGTTAATACCATTAAGCCGGCGATGAAGATTCAAATATAAGAATATTTTTTGATATCAACAATAGTTAAATTTAATGTTAAATCGCATGCATTTTAAATGTTAGCTTTCTCTGATGAAAATGGTTGCCACTAAAAAAGGAAGCTACTCACCATACGCATAGAAGTTTTATAGTTTCTTACGTTACGAATAGATAGTATTATTTCTACTGTGTCACATCTCAAACGATATTAAATGTATAACTTTCTAGTTCTGCTTCCTGAGCAAACAGATTAGCGGTAACACAAGAAGAGTATTCTGAAATGTTGACGACGGCCAAAATTAGTTCAAAAATAGAATTCCTTTGTTCGTCAAGGATGATGTCTTTTATTGTGTATTAGAAGATTTTCCTAATACTACATTGAAAGGCAAGATGGACAGCCATTTGACAGAGGCCAAGCCTTCTAACTATTTTTTGCAATGCCAAACAAAAAAAGCGATCGTTTATTCTGAAAATGTTAATAACTATACAGGAATCGTGTCCTGCATGAGTTCGCCCAAAAAGGCATGCTTCGAATTATCCGTCAGCATCTCTGCTGCACCTTCACAGAACTAAGCTGCTTAATACAGCGCATCTGACACATCCCCTTAATGGCTATCTGAAGTCGTAGGTCACACCATCGTCGTGCTCTGGATAAGGAGCCCAATGATCTGTGCGCCTGCCAGCAAGGTCAATAGAGATACCTGTCATATCATGACTCACAGTCACCCACACTCCTGCATATCGCTGTGGGACATTGGCCTTCACCCCAAGTCGTGCTGCGACATCCTGCGTGATTTCATCCGCCGCGGCAACCGCTTGCTCCGTCAGAGAGATATTCAATCTCAACATACGGGCAAAGGCCTTGTCGTCCGTGCCAAAGGGCTTGTCAAAGCGTCCGCTGAGCGTCCAGGACATCCGCTTGGACACGACACTGCCATTGGCCAGCACAGGCGTAGTCGTACCCTGCAAGTCACAGCGCATATTCAGCATGAGCTTCATTTCGCTTACTGGAGTTCTTAGTCCGATACTGTCTACCTGCCCCTTCTTCAAATGGTTGTCTACAAAGTCCAATATAGCTTCTTCGTCCGCAGAAGCCACCTGCCGGTCTACCTGGCGATCACGAATCTGCATCTCTTTTTCTGAGGGATGGGAGGGGTTAAGTGGATCGGGAGATGCCAGCAAAAAGGCTACTGCTATCGCAACCAGCACCAACAGCGTTATGATGATACGTCTCATATCTTGATTACCATTTTATTTGTACCCATATTCAGAGGTCAGCCTATGATTATTTCTTGTGCAAGATCAGTCGGCGCAGCAGCTTCTCACGTCGGCGTCGCAACTCATTCTCTGCCTCGTTTGTCTCATTAGCACGGTATATTTCGTCCAGATTGTCCATGACGCGCTGCAGACTACGCTGCGCCGTCAGGATATCCTTGCGGGAAAGGCCGCGAAGGCAATCCTTCAGCGTCTGTACCGCCGTATACTTCGCCTTGTCTCTCACCGTCTCGCCATAACGCGTGATACGTACATAGTTGGACCGCCAGTCCACGCGACTCTTGTCACGCTTGACGATACCTCGCTCTTCCAGATTGTCCAGCAGACGAGTCATGGTCGTCTTGCTTACCGACGTCGCTTCGCACAGCTGCTGCTGCGTCGCTGTATCCCTCATCGATATCGCAAGCAAGACATCTCCCTGGTCAGAGGAGAGCTCCAAGCCGGCCTTGCGGAAGTCCTCGTTGAGCTTGCGCTTGATCATCGCGCTCGCCTTGCCATTCATCAAGGCAAATACCAGGCGGTAATCTATATTAAAGTCCATATCCTTACTCGCTTTTGTGCTACAAATATAGTCAATTTCATTGGAAACTACCTAGTCAGAGACTGCTCAATACGACAGAAGCACTGAGAAAAACACACAGGAATAAAAAGGCAAAAGACGAGCCGATAATGAGAGGCGCAGTCAGATGGATCGTCGCCTGAATTTCCAAAAGAAATCGGCATAATGATTGCATCCGACAAGCTATTACACCTTACAAAAAGACATAAGCAATCTTTGCCATAGTGAACATTCCCTGGCCCATGCTGATATGTCTGCTCCTGTCAAGAGAATAGGGCCCGAGGCAAGCTCGCCGCCCGTCTCACATCTTGTCTAGCAGCTGACAGATGGTCTCCTTGGACCAGAGTGTCCTACAAATTGCGATAAAAAGGATTTGCCCAAAAAACGACAAAAGGATTTGTACGAGAACTTTAGAGTAAAGTGCAGCAAGGCACCCGAAGAAATTTAATTAAAAAAAGATGATGCGCTTTCGCCTACTTATGCCACCAGAGACAAACCAAAGCCCAAGGCAGACAGCACCGGCGAAGCTCTAAAACTGAAGCTCCTGTTCATCCCCTATAAGCTTTTCCTCTAACGATTATTCAAAAACAAAAGTATTAGCATTCCCTTTATCATCCTTGTCAGGCCAGGTCGGAGCTGTCTTTGCATTGTGTACGTCCTCTCCGCTCCCGGCAATGACGTCAGACATTTCTACTGGATAAATGACTGTCGTTGGTTTAATATATATTCGTCTCATACCGTTTAATTCTCACTTGACCATGTATTTGCGCCCATTCCATATATACACCCCTTTGTTCAACGTACGAAGCGCCCCTGCATTTGCTTTTTTTAGAATAAGCCGTCCGCTGAGGTCATAGACGTTGCCCACGCTTCCGGCGTCTACAGCCTTCAAGTCACGCACAGCGGCTATCTGCCCGTCTACTCTCACGGCCATCATAGAAGTGGTTGAGGAATTGACGACAGATTTGCTTAAAGCCAAAAAACAACGAAACGGATTTAGCCGGCTACTGGTGCCCTCGCTGAGTCTGAAGAAGCGATAGGGATAGTCCGCCGTATAATAACTGTTGGAATAGCCGTAGACATACTCTATACCTTGGCTGGCTATGCTGGAAACAGCATGATATATTCCGGTGAAGCATCCTTCAAATGTACCCGCGCTTCCATACAAATAATCAGTCATACAACTCGACCTCTTGACCTCGATATTTGTAGCGGATATGACGGGCTCTGCATCGGCGACCTGGATAAGACACGGCGTATTGGCTTCTACAGACGAAGTAGAAGTATAGTTGATAATACCGTCTCCGTCCACATCCTTCACAGTTGCCAGACGGGTGACGCCCGAGCAGTCGCTCAAGCTAATCCCGAAAGGCAAACACATCGTGTACCACTGATTGGATTCGGCAAAGGATCGGCTATAGCTTGCCTGACTGGCGGTAAAATCTCCATCAGAGCAAAAAGGGTATCCGTCTTTTAAGACAAGAGACGCACAAGCTTCGCCCTTAACCAGATTGGTCGCATTCACCAAATTCGTACTCTCCGCTGCAAAGATCAGGCAATTGGGATTGCCCGTCGTGATGATGCTGCCGGAAGGGAAAATGGCTGTCTTAGCATCTATAGACACGATATTGTCATTTGACTTGAGCGCATCATTAAGTGCCAATAGCTTCTCAGCATCAAAGGTCCCTGTCAAAATCAGTTTGTGAGCCTTACTGATCTGCTCAGTCGTCGCACCATCTTGATACAAACAGACATCGTCAAGAAAAAAGTACGAATATTTTTCTGACTGACTTGTCTTGTTGCTCAACTCAAGTGACATCGGTAAGCTCTTATTGGTCAGTGCTACCTCCATGTCATACATTTGCCCTACTTTATCCACAGTAACACGTTTGCCTGCTGCATACATTTCTGGGACCTTGCTGCTAGTATTCCAAAAACCGACTCTAAAACGAAGTTTGAAAGAGGTACTCGTATTACTATTGGCCGCAATCGTTGAAAAAGAGAGAGAAGATGATTCCTTTATTGAGGATTTACCCAGACGGACACACTGAGCTCCTGCATTACAAGTGCCCTTGCTGCTCCATCCAGCATTGTCGTAGCGTATGATGGATGAGAAATTTGAAGTTCCCCTCGTGTCCTGACTAAATCCTCCGTTGTTGCCGCCTTGATCGCACGTAGCATCAAATGTCTCGTAGAAAATATCACAATATATGTGAGGGTCGGCATCCTGCGCAAGTGCCTTGAGACTTGCCGTGAAAGCTAAAATGAGAAAACAGAGTAATCGCATAATGAACTGCTACGCTTTTCGTGGTACAAAGATAGACAATATTTTTTAAGATAATTGGGAAATTTTGGACTAAAACTAAAAAAATAGAACTACCTAGCACCAATTGTCAAGCTAGACACTACCTGACCACCCGCATCGCAAGTACGAGCGCCTTAGGCTCGGAAGTTTTTACCTCGTTCACGGAAGTACTAGACAAGCGATAAAACCATGAGAAGAAAAAAACGTATTATCTTGGATCTGAGAATGATAAGCTCAAAAGACAATCTGCAGGAATAAGCAAATTTCAAAGAAGGCAAAGATCTTTATCTGCCAATTCTATTAAAGGGTCAGTAAAAAATTAGTGAAAATAAATTTTAGGAATGACACTAAGAGATTTTCTTCAGACAAGGAAAATTCATTTCTCAAAAAATAGAGAGCGAGAAGTTGCTCGCTCAAGGGCTTGATGGTTTTCCCGGCACAGGTGCAGAAGCAGCAGACATAGAAATCCACATTTGTCTAGATGAACTGAAGGACAAAGAGTTGTTCCGCGATCAAAACGCGTTGGAAAGGAAAAGAGCCGCGCCACTATTTTACCGTTAACGCACGCAAGAAGCCACACGCACACTCCAGCTATCAGTTCTTCCAATCCGCGATCAAGCGGGCCAAGGGCAGAAACAGCAGACCGCCATACCATTGGCAGAACATCCAAATATAAAATCACATATGGACTTCACCATTTTACGCATACAATATATTAAAAGAATATCGTCAAGTCCCAATGAAAGCAATTAAGGACATCGCACGACGGTTAAAGATCATGCGGGGCTTCAAAGCCGATGGGCCAGATCTGAAATCGTTCGCATCATGCCTACCGCGCTTAGCAGGATTTCAACAAGATTTGGTACTCCGCCGATATACTATCCTTTCCATAAAAGTCGCGATAGAATATTTTCAAGTAAGGCTGAGAGTAGTTCCGTGCCCGACCGTAACACTCTGCATATAAAAAGTTCGTTCCTTTTCCGAATCGCTAAACAAATATTCTCATCCCCGCTAATTTTCCGCTGTGCGAATTAACTCTTCAAAACAAAAGTAGAACATATAGCACTCATCCATAGCGCTACAGGGAACGGGGAAAAGCAGCAGAACCCAAACTGATACAGAATCCTCTCACAGCCGTGTCAAGACTTTGCATAGCTCGCAGGAAAGTCAAGCCAAAGATGCTCCGCGATGCAGGACAGTCTCGCGTCGTACAGAAGCCGTATATAGTTTGGTAAGAATCAGCTCGCAGAGAAATCACCAAAGTACGATAGAGCTCTCCATCGCAGCAAGACTTTGTATAGTCTTGGGAAAAGGATAGCCTACCGAGGCCTCGCCGATGTCTGGAAGGACTTGCTATCGTACCTAAGTCTTGCATAGTTTGGAAGAAAGCAACTTACAAAGAGTCCGCCAATGTCCAAGGGCCCCGCCATCGTACTCAGAATTTGCATGAACAGCAGAGATGACAACCTACAGAGACTCCGCCGATGCTAGACGGTCTCGCAATCGTACAAAGTCTTACATGATTTTGGAAAAAAATACTTACAGAGAACTTCGCCAATGCCCGATAGTCCCACAGCCGTAGCAGGGTCTCGTATGTCCTAAGAAGGAGGCTGCCTACGGAGGCTCTGACAATGCTTGGATAGACTCTTCGTTGTACCAAAACTTTGCATAGGTAGCAGAGAAGGCAGGCTGTAGAAAGCACACCGAGGAAAGAGGGCCTCCCAACGTACTTGGGACTTGCTTGGCGCGCAGGAATGGAAGATTACAGGAGCTCCGACGTTGCTAGACGGTCTCCCGACCTACCCAGAACTTGCAAAGCCTTATAAGAATCAACTTGTAGAGTACTCACCAGTGTCCAATGGTCTACTCGTCGTCGCAAGATTTTGTATAGTCCGGAGAGTAGGTAAACTACAGAGACTATGACATGGCCGAAGGCTTCTTCGTCATATATACAAAGGCCATAATAAAGCAGGCAGCAGTGGTACCGCCAACACAGAAGAGGCTCTCCATCGTACTAAAATACTTACCCCAGGAGGAAAAGGGCAGATACAGAGGTTCCGCAGATACTGGCCTCTCTAATCGTGCAGCAGCCTTACTGACTTGAAAAGAGGCAACTCGAAGAGAGCCCCGCAATACCCAATGGACTCGCCGTCGTACAAGAGTCTTGCATGGCTTGATTACAAAAGTTTAGATGATTATTCTTAACTGACAAGCCAAGAAATCATTTAAGTTTGACAAAAGCCGATAAATATTCAAGGCTCAAGATACTTAGGCAGAAAATCTGCTCACCTCATGCATTATAAAG